>ERZ1046148.237-NODE-237-length-35258-cov-9.789478_pt1 | contig 35258 bp, 54 predicted proteins | sample MGYA00383090_ERZ1046148 | MGnify/ENA primary metagenome ERZ1046148 (study PRJEB29581, sample SAMEA5548360) | metagenome | biome: marine; feature: coastal; material: water | depth 25 m | study: Short-term variability in the microbial, nano- and picoplankton... | reverse complement strand
AGGTCAGGGAGAAGGTCGGCTTTGAGGGTATAGGCTGGATTGATAAAATACCGGCTCTAGGCGAGAAGTCTAAAGGCAGGATATTAAAATCAATCGGCTATGATTACAGAAAATTAACGCCAGTAGATAAAGCGATATTACTGCTAGAGTCGAACGGCTATGTAGTAACCAAGCCATAGAAAAACAGGCCTTTGACATGGGCCTTTTTTAAGGTTTACAATGTGCATCAACTCAACAAAACAAGGGGAATACATGATGATAAGTGACACAGTAAAATTTAAAGCTTTAACACTTTTGGCGTCAGGCCCACAACGATCTACCGATGTAATGCGTATTGTCAGGAACCGTGATGCCGACTATTTGATTGAGTTTAAAAAGTGGCTCAATGGTAAATCTGCCACCAGCTACAGAATACCAGTAACAGGAAGGACAGCCACTATTTACTGCCTTGAGCCTTCTGGGGTTCGGGAGCTTGAGCAGTTAAGCAAGATTATTGAGGTGGTTTAGTTATGCATTACTACAAAAAAAATATTGGTGATTATCACAAGAAGGCCGGACGCTTAAATATGCTTCAGCACGGAGCGTACAACCAATTGATCGATTCGTGTTATGACCGTGAACGGTTCCCGACTGAGGAAGAGGCTATAGATTGGGTGTGGGCATCAACTACCGATGAAGTTGAGGCTGTAAAATTCGTTTTAGCTAAGTTTTTTGTCAGTGAAAGCGGTGTTTTTGTACAAAAACGCATCAAGTCTGATCTAGCTCAATACCACAAGAACGCAGAGACAAACAAACGAATCGCTATAGATAGAGAGGCGAAGCGTAAGGATAAAAGCACGAACCGTGCACAAGTCGTAAACGGTGCGCCACAAACCGACAACGAACCGCCACCTAACCATAAACCACTAACCACTAACCAAGAACCATTAACCAATTTAGTTATAGGGAAAGTTTCAGCAAAGCCGAAACCGCGACAGCAATTTGTTAAGCCTGAAATGATCGAGGTTTATGAGTACCTAGTAAACAGAGGTGTCAATCAAGCAACAGCCAGAATTGAGGCTGAGAAGTTTGGCGATCATTACTCAAGCAATGGCTGGAAAGTTGGTAAAAACCCAATGAGGGATTGGAAGGCGTCAGTTAGAAACTGGACAAAGAATTTGGGTCAACAGTTCGGCCAGCAGCAACAACAAGCACCACAACCAAGAAGAGCTTTAACACATGATTAACTCACAGGTAGTTTTAACGGCAGAAGCATCACTGATTGTTGCTGTTCTGGATGACAGCTCTTGCACTTCTGAATTTGATTTGTCCGACACAGATTTTCAATCTCAATTCCACGGATTGATATACGGCACAACTATCAAGCTAATCAATGGCGGCAAGTTTCCAGATGCCATACAGATTGCGAGCGAGATAGAGAAATCTACAGGCCGTAGTGTGCTTGTTGACATCCTAGAATTGATAAATTCATCCACTGGCGCACCAAAGAACGCAAAGAGCTATGCAAACATTGTCCTGAACGCCTCCAAATCGCGTCAGGCGGCTTTAATCTGTAATGATGTAATAACGGAAGGGTGTACGCCTGAGAGCGTCTCAGCGGCAGTTAGGGGGCTTATGTCGCTAGACCGTGAAGATGTGAAACATGAGCATACTATCGCCGAGGGCATGAAAGTCGCGCTCACTGATATTAAAAACACTATTGAAAACCCAGATGAAGTGATCGGTGTGCCTACCGGCTTAACTGAGTTTGATGAGTTGCTAGGCGGCTATCATCCAGAGGATTTAATAATTATTGGCGCTCGGCCTGCAATGGGTAAAACTGCGGTTATGCTCAACATGGCGTTAAATTCTGGTAACAAGGTCGGAATATTTAGTGGCGAACAAGGTGTGTCTCAAGTCTGTCAACGGATGCTGGCAACTGAATCAAGTATCGGCGTGATGAAAATGAGATCGGGCAAGTTTGAAGAAGATGACTATGTGAGACTGAACGCAGGCGCGACAAGAATTAAAGACAAGCCCGATATGTATTTCTATGACCGCCCAGCTCCAACTATAAACGAGATTATACGAGTGGCCCGAAAGTGGAAGTTCAACCATGACATCAAGGCGATTTATATTGATTATGTACAGCGCATTAAAGGCGACATGAAGCTAGCAAAGCATGAAAGGGTTGGAGAGATAGCAAAATCGCTCAAAGAGCTTGCTAGAGAGCTTAAAATCCCCGTTATAGCATTGGCTCAGGTCAATCGAGCGGTTGAAGCGCGGCCTGATAGAAGGCCTAGAATGGGCGACCTGAAAGACTCAGGCGACATCGAGCAAGAAGCAGACGTTATTTTAACGCTGTACCGCGATGAGGTTTACAACCCAGAAACAGATAACAAAGGCGTGATTGAATTGATCGTAGAGAAAAACAGGCATGGTGGCACTGGTTGTATTTACGCGGAATGGATTGGAGCATTTTTACAGGTTAAAGATCAGCGGCCAATATTTGAAAGTCAGGGGTATTAATATGAAAGCGCAAAAAATTGTTGATTCTGTTTTGGTTAAGCTGCTGATCAAAAATGCTCAAAATAATGGCGGCAAACTAACGCCGGCGGCTGAAAGGTTTAGAAAAGAGGCTGGCATTGCTGATATTAGGGCGATGCTAGAGACATAACCAAATGGAATACAGCAGGCTTAACGGTATAACCAGAGTTCACTACCCTGTTAATCAGCAGGGTTAGATAATGGCAGCACATAAGAAGGGGGGAGTAATGAAAGTATTGGATTTATTTAGCGGTATTGGTGGGTTTAGCTTGGGCCTTGAACGTGCTGGAATGGAAACGGTCGCTTTTTGTGAATTTGATAAACACGCTCAAAAAGTATTAAAAAAGCATTGGCCTGATGTGCCAATACATGAAGATGTGAGGACTTTGGATGGCACAAGATACAGAGAATCAGTTGATGTTGTTTGCGGGGGCTTCCCCTGCCAAGACTTATCAAGCGCAGGACAAAGATCGGGGTTTGACGGAGAAAGGTCAAGTTTATACCGCGAGATGCTGCGAATTATTGGCGAGTGTTTGCCAAAATACGCAATTTTTGAAAATGTCACAGGACTCCTTACTGGCGACGACGGGCGATGGTTCGCAAGATTTCTCTATGACTTGGCCCAGGTCGGGTACGATGCGGAGTGGCACTGTATATCGGCTTCCTACGTTGGCGCATCTCACCAAAGGGATAGGGTCTGGGTCGTTGCCTACCCCCACAGTAAGCGAAGGGAAGGGAGTTTCAAGGAATCGGACAAAATCAAACAATACTTACAGCAATTTAACGGCAGTATTTCGGGAGTCTGCGAGTTGTCCGACTCTAATGAATCTCCGCTACTTAGAGTTGATGATGGGGTATCCGGTAGGATGGACAGAAGTTTAGCAAGGCAGAGAATCAAGCGGCTGGGGAACACGGTAGTACCACAAATACCAGAGGCAATAGGCCGGGCAATAATGGCGGCAAACGAGGGGGAGTAATGAACAAAGCCGAGAAGTTTATAATTTTATACTTAGGCAAATGGCCCAACATAGCCAAATCAGCAAACGCAATAGAAAGCGAGGCCAAAGCTTACGGCATCAGTCACATGAAGCTGGTCCAGGCTTATAACTCGCTGGAGTACCGCGAAGACAGGCAGAAGAATCGTACAGATTTAATTCGTCAGGTTACAGGCATGGGTCAAGATGGCGACTTTGGTTTTAAATTAACGCAACGCGGCAGGCTGGCTAGTAAAAAACTTCGGGGAGAAATATGAAGCGCAAAAAATCACCATTAGCAGCCGTTAAGGGGTTAATTATTAATTGGAAAGACCGCTCAAAAGACTTAGATAAAGCCGATATTGTCGAGCATAAAACCAGTCATAAGAACCCAGTTTACCGGTTAATGTCACAAGAAATATTCGACAGGGTTCACGGGTTAATCGTTAAGCAGCGGCGGCTATTCTGGCACATTGATGTGTCAGTGGTGTTTGTTTATCCAGACGGCACAGAACAACGCTCTAGCGGTGATTTTGAGGCTTGGACAACCTTTGATGAAATAGCGCCAACTTGCGTCCAGATACACGCAGAAGGATTGCGAGAAGGGAATATTGAGCATTACAAATATACCGAGTTTCGCTGTGAGTGTTTGAAAGTCGGATGAAAACTCAAACGCTAGTGATTGATAACGACATTGCCAGGCAGCACGCTATTAATCTGATTATGAATAGCACTGATGTCACAGTGACGATACAGAAAACCAAGCGGAAGCGAACCAACACCCAGAACGCCGCAATACATAAATATTTTACGCTATTGGCTGACCAGCTCAACGATGCCGGCCTTGATATGCGTAAGGTATTGACCAGGCGCCCTGATATACCGTGGAGCGGCGAAACGGTAAAAATCCATATATGGCGAGAGGTTCAAACGGCAATGGGGCTGGGCGATTCTACAGCGGCGTTAAACAGCGATCAGGTAACGATGGTTTATGAAGTTGTGGCGCGGTTTCTCTCAGCCAGGTTCGGCGTCTTTGTGCCTTTCCCGTCAGATAAACCAGAGTGATATAACCACAGGTTATGCGGTACTGAAAGCGGTATAACCTATGGTGATTGTACTAAGTAACAGCTAAATAATAATCTTAATTCTGAGGGGTTACAGCAAAGCGCCTGACTCGCAATTATGCAAAGCGCATGACTCACAGCTATCCGATTCTCTAGCAGGGTGTTCGGTAATGGCAGGGGTGGGCAGGCAGAGGGCGTTTTGCTGCAACTCTTCGGATTAACCACAACCACAGAGGGTAATGAATTATGATCATACAAAAAAACGGTGAAAGCCGACAAAAGTACCTCATTCGTGTTGCCGCTCAATTTATTATCGAGCATGGTGAGGGTACGATTGATTACGATGATACAACGTGTGATGGCTATTGTCTGAGCGAGGAACTGACCATCTCCATTGAGGATATGGATTAACCACAACCACAGAGGGGAAACAAAGTGAGAATTAACGGACGACCGAGACGACTAACGGCTGATGATATAGCGATGACGCTAGAGCTACAATCACAAGGAGTAACGCTGGCATATATAGCGCACTATGCTTTTGGTATAAACATTAGCCGTTTATGGCATCAACTGAAAACATGGGACGCTCTATGAGTAAGTGGAGCGCCTGTGAAATTGTTTTTCTTCGTGAAAATTACAGATTTGGCAATGTTAAACAGATCGCGCAGGTTTTAAGTCGCAATGTTAGTGCGGTACAGGCCAAGGCATCAAGGATAGGCATAGCAAGCCCACAAAAGGCATGGACAAAAAAAGAGGAGTGCTTGCTTAGGGATATTTACCCTGTTAGTGGAATTGATAAGACGGCGGCATTTTTGGGTAGAAAGCGCGGCAGTGTTGTTTCTAGGGCTAGATTGCTAGGCGTGAAGATTAACTTTGAGGCCATGAGTTATGGCAGCTAGGTGCAAAGTCTGCGGCGCTAAACGCTCACAGCAGCAAATTGACAGATTGAACCCCTGTTGTGAGAGTATAGATTGCCAGGTTGCATATTCTATGCAATCCAAGCAGCAGGCCAAGGGTAAAAAACTGGCTGATAAGGCTTGGAGGGCAGAAACGGCGGCAAGGAAGAAGGCTGCAAAATCAAAAGGCGATTGGGCAAAGGAGGCGCAGCGAGAGTTTAATAGGTTTATACGGCTAAGGGATGAGTCAGACGTTTGTATAAGTTGCGGCCGGCATCATTCAGGTCAGTATCACGCTGGCCACTACAAAACGGTTGGAGCTAATCCAGAGTTGCGCTTCAACGAGCTAAACTGTCACAAGCAGTGCGCACCCTGTAATAATCATCTAAGCGGCAATATTGTTAATTATCGCGTTAGGTTGATCGAAAAAATAGGCCAAGATAATGTCGAATTTATCGAGGGGCCGCACGAGCCAAAAAATTACATTATTAAAGATTACGAGCGAATTAAATTAAAATACAAGGTTAAGGCAGATGAGCTACAAGCAAGACTCAAAGATTGAAAAATTAGAGCCAGATGAGCCTATTCACGATTCAAGCGGGTTCGAGGTTGCATTATGCGCGTTTTTTTGTGTAGGCGTCTTTACTTTGTTATTATGGACGCTTAACTAATATCAATAGGTAATGGAAATGGCAGGCGGCAACCCAAAGGTAAAACCGAAACGAGTGAAACCTAAAAAGCGCGTTATTAAATTAACAGCTAAACGACCATCAACACGAACAAAGAAAAAATAATGAGCATCTACCTGTTTTTATTAGTATCTATTGCCGCCTTGGTATCGAATACGGTGTCTTTGCTTGTGTCGGGGTTAATTTATGCTTCATTATCAATGTTGCATTTGTTAGTTTTTGGGCGGTTTGATGCTAGTGATTACGGGTATTATTATGCGGCTGCGGCGGCTTTTGACTGTGTATGTGCTATATGTATTTGCATGGCTTCAAGCTGCTTAGGTAAAGATTGGCACCTTTTCCCGCTTTCGCTTGTTATGGTTTTGTCGATGTTTGTGAATTTAGCGGGCTTGCTTATCTGGTTTTTTGGATGGGATGCGAGCGTTTATGCTATGGCTGGGGTATCTGTTTACCTAATGGCGGCCTTAATTCTAATAGGGAGTTCTTTCAATGTGGGGGGATTGCTTCGTCTTGATCGGTTCGGGCCTCTTCATTTTATCGCAGATGATAACGGCGTATTGCTGGATAGTCGGGAGCAGAATTGATGCCTCACAGGATTTTGGAGAAATTGAACCTAGCCGAGATAGCGAGCGCACCAGCGACAGGGCTTGCAACTGCGGGTGCGACAGTTAGCGCGGGTTATGCTAGTTATTTCGACCAGCTATCAACACTGACAGGTATTATTGCCACTGTTTTTGGAATGGCTTTGTCGATGATAATCATCAGGGTTAATCTTACAAACCTTAAACACAGCAAGCAGAAAGAAAAAGACCGGCAAGAGCAGAGCGCCCTCGACAGGCGTAAAATTGAGTTTGAGATACAAATACTTAAAACTGATATAAACAAGCGGAAAAAGGCCAATAAACAGGCCGCTTAGAGGGGTTTATAATGTTAGGTAGACGGCAAAGGCTAACAGTGGCGTTAATAGGTGCGGGCGTAATTTGGTTGTCATTTTGCGCCTTTTTTGTTGTTGTTATAGATCAAGCTTTAATGCGGTGATTATTTTATGAGTAAATGTGTCAATTTAATTAAAAAGCATGAAGGTCTGCGGTTAATGCCTTATAAATGTACAGCAGGCAAACTCACTATTGGCTATGGTCGCAATATTGAAGATACCGGCATCAGCGAGGAAGAGGCCGAGTATTTGCTGGAGTCTGACATCCAGCAGTGCTTTAACTACCTACAAGATAAGACCGACTATTTCACTGGTCTATCTGAGCCTAGGCAGTCGGTTATGGTCAACATGCTGTTTAATCTGGGGTGGACTCGGCTCAATAAGTTTAAAAATATGATTGCTGCGGTTAAAGCCGGTGATTATAAAAAGGCATCAGTTGAAATGCTTGATAGCCGATGGGCCAAACAGGTTGGCAAACGCTCAACTGAGTTGGCGGCCATTATGGAATCAGGTCAATATTAATGGGGTTTCTAGCTAGTTTATTTGGCGGCTCTGATATTGTTGGTGCTGTTGAGCGAGTGGCGTTAGAGGCGATAGATACGCCAGGTGAGAAGGCTGAGGCTAAGGCGTTATTTGTTAAAACGCTAGACCCTAATGGGCTGATGCGGCGTAACCTGTCACAATTTGCTTGCAAGGCGTACGGCTGGTATCTGGCTGTATCATTGCTGTTAGTTTTGGCTCATGCGTTTGGCATAACAAACCCGGAACAATCTCAGCAGGCTATTGACGCTATAACGGAGTTGTTTTTACCTATAACAGCATCATGGGCTAGTATTGTTGGCGCATCATTCGGTGTTAATGCTGCTAACACTATTAAATCTAAATAATGGCTAATCATTTAGATAAATTTTTAGATCAAGTACAGCGCCAGGGGATAGCTGTATCTTTGGTGGTGGCTGCTAGTTTTGGCGGTTATCACATAATGACGAAAATGAATGATGACGGCGTTAAAGTTTTAAAAGATCATATCACTGAGATTAAGGCTGATAAAAAACTGCTATTTGCCGAGCTGCTAGAGTGTTTAAAGCCATAGGTGCTATAGTACAACATGAAATTTACAGGTTAAAATCTAATGCTTAGTAATTTAATCAGAAACGTATTATCAGGCACTATTAGCGGTGTGATTAATGGGTCAGGTGGCGCTCCCCCGATTAATCAGCGTTATTTCACACAACTAGACGGTCAGAGCAAATACTGGCGCAGAATTGAGCCTGATTATGGGCAGGCTACCGAGGCAACGCTAGAGTGCCTGTTTTATGGTAGTGGTGATAGTGGTTTTGAATTGCTTGTGGGTAGGGCTTCGGGCAATAGCAATAGGTTCTACCTTGGGCTGCAAAACTCACAGGTTATCTTTGGCAGTGGTAGCGCATCTGGAAGCAGCCCGACAACAATAGACAACTCAAAGATCAATCACGCTAAATTAGTGGCTGATGGTTCTAGCGTTAAGTTCTACGTCAACGATGTACTAATCACTCAAGTTGCTCAGGATTGGACAGGTGCGCTAGATGAGGTTGGTTTTGGCTCTATTGGCGGCACAGCTAGCTTCTACGATGGCATTCTAGTAGCTGCAAGAGTAACGACTGACACCGTTGATAACATTTATGGGCTAGATACTAACCTGCCTTATGACTTGCCTGATGGTGTTACGCTTGGTCAGGAGTTGTGGGCTGGTGCGCTTAGTGCTTCCGACCCATCAATTACTGACAATGGGAATGGAACATATTTCTGTGATGGTTCCCAGAGCGGGAACGCAGTATTCAGAATTAATTCAGCTTTAGACGCTAACACCGCTTATTATTCAGGGTTAAGCGTTTCAAACTATACTGATGTCGGTGGGGGAGCAAGTAAAAGGGTTAGGATGTCCGTTGGTACTACCCTTATAAATGCCACAGCCGACGGTTCGTACTCAGGGCAAACCGAAACGCAAAGCGACATAAATATATACTGCACGGTTGAGGTTGGGGTTTCATGCACTATAAGCGGTATATCAGTAAAGGAAATACCAGACCCAGCCTTAATATTCGAGAACGGCTCTATTGACCAAAGCGACAGGTTGTTAGTAACTGAGAACGCCGAAGTAGGTTTTTTAGGTGAGGACAAATGGTTTGATGCCATAAAAGCGGTAACAGGTCAGGCGACCGTACCCACTGATGACTCAATAACTATTGATGAAGTTGGTGGAACTTTAGCTGGTGTTGCCATAGACGCTCCCGCAGCACCAATAACAGTGACGGGTGATTGTGACCTCATTTCTGGCCAGGTAGATATTAGCGTTGTTCCTGCTTTGGCTGGCGTAGCGGCCTCGATAACAGGAAGCGGGCCGTTTAGTTTTGACCTAGATTCTCAAGGCGCGTTAGGATTCAAGCGAGCCTTTAGTGGTGGCGCACAAGCTGTTATAACTAACATTAAGGTTAAGCTCCGCTACGATTACGCAGATGGCGCAAGCCCAGACGCGGGAACGTACAGCTCCGAATACTCTAACGAATACTCATAGGTAACGGCATGACAAATAGAACAGATGTGCAAGATGACTGCATAGACGCGTACGCTGCCAAAACTGGAGCCACTGATAATTCAGTAACGCCTACAGTTGTGTCGGAATTTTTGCAGGTATTGGCTGATAACTCTGCAATGGGTGATGAAGTAATATCTGCGGCCAATATGCTGGATATTTTCAATACTCGATGTGAGATCGGCAACACCTCAAAAACAAGCGGCGACATATCCATAGTTATAACGGGAACGGGCAGCGAGGACTTATATCCACCAGATAACCCACAACCCGTAACAGGCGGTGACTATGAGGGTTTTGTAAAGGTTACAGGGCTACAATCTTTATCTGAGAAAGGTGGTTTGTCTGTGTCAGGCTCCGACATAGTTGTGGGCATCGCTGGCGACTATTACACAACTCACGCCTTCCTAGATTTATCAAGCGGCAACAATGCAAACAATGTTGGTTTTATTATTGCCATTGAGCGCAGCGGTTTTATTACATTTAGCGAGCGAACAATAGGCGCTAGAGCGTCCAATTCTGATGATAGAACTAACGTATCAGGCGGTGGCTTTCTTGATGGTTTAGAGGTTGGGGACAAGATTAGTGTGTGGGTGGCAAGCGAGAAGAACACAACGCTGACTATTTTTGATGCTAATTTAGGTGTTAATTTACGCGCCCCAGCAAGTTTGGTAACTTAAATGAATATTCAATACAGAACCTTTTTAAATAAAGACTGTGATAAGGAGTTTTTTGGGCCTCTGTTTGACCGCAACCCGTACCATCTAAAAGTAGGCACAGGTCAACACGCCTATTTTACTGATACATTACGGCTAGTAGTTGGTGAACCTGAGTTTAAGTACGAGCACATAGACCTGACTGAAAACGATTGGACGGGGCAGGAGCTGTACGAGTACATCAGTGCCGAGATAGGTGATAACGACTACATGGGCGCAATAGAGACAACGGAACAACAGGCTAATTTGATGATTGCCTATGTTGCTAGTATTACCAGCTCTTTAGAGTCTTAGATTGGTTATTTGGCAATCACAATATTAAAATTTAATTATGATTAAACAAGGGCAAGATTATGACTGTAAACATTAGCAGAGTGACCACATCAGTTGGTGAGAGTGGCGATGGAATCACCGAAGATGGTGATTACTTGATACTTAACGGACAGGCAGAAAAGACAGGCAAAATCAATGTGCGCTGTTCTGGTGAGTTTGGCGGTGCAGAGGTTCGAGTTGGTTATCTGGAGAAAGGCGTTTTTTCTGTACAGGATTTACCAAGCGGCGACCCAGCGGCATTAACCGAATCATTTGCTTTGCGCTTTGATTGCGGTACTTTTAACAATATTGGTTCGGGGCCAGCAATACAGGTTTCAAGTATTAGTGGCACGACAGATGCGGTGCTAACAATATCCAGTATTAATTAATTGTTATAATATAACATAGCGGCCATACGGGCCTAAAACGAGTGTTAGAAAAGGAGTAAGGTTATGGCTCAAACAGTAGCGGCTAAGAATAAAACAATCAGGCAAGAGGCGTTAAGAGACTTTCTTTCTAATCAGAAGCTAGTTGAGAAAGTAATTGATAACGCTAAGAAAATGGAGGAGCAGGCGGTAACGATGGACGCCCAAGAGCTTCAGGGCTTAAAGTACGCAACAGATACACGCTTAAAGCTTGTCGCTAAGTATCTGCCAGACCTTAAAGCTATGGAGCTAACAGGCGAGGGCGGCGGTGATATTGGTATAGATCAAGTGCTAACAGTGGAGTTTGTAACAGTTGAAAATAAAGCTACCTGATAAATTCCAGCCGCTATTTAAGCCTAAGCGCATTAAGGTTTATTTTGGTGGTCGTGGTGGCGCTAAAACTGAGAGCATCATCAGGGCGGGCTTGATACTGGCAAAGAGTGAGCATAAGCGGTTCTTGTGCTTGCGTGAATTTATGAACTCTATTGATGACTCGGTACACGCGGCCATTAAGGGCATTATTTCATCTGATGGCTTCACAGGGTTTGAAGAGTTAGCTAACAGGATTGATGGCCCTAATGGTTCGGGCTTTAAGTATGGTCAGTTGGCTCGAAACCTAAGCAGCATTAAATCAAAATATGATTTTGATGTAGCCTGGGTGGAGGAGGCGGAGACTATCACGGCTGAATCAATAGAGGTGCTGGAGCCTACTATTCGTAAAGCGGGTTCTGAGTTGTGGTATAGCTTGAACCCAGCGCGTGAAGATGGGGCGGTTTATTCTAAATACATACTTCCTTACATAGACGAGATTAATCGCACCGGCTTTTATGAGGACGATGACCTATACGTTTGCAAGGTTGGCTTAGAAGATAACCCTTGGGCACCAGAGAGCCTATTAAAAGCATCTGAGAAGATGAAAAGTGACAATTACGACTTGTGGTGTCACATCTGGGATGGGCAGCCAAGGCGCGATTTAGATGACGTTATCATTCAGCCTAAGTGGATTGATGCGGCCATAGATGCTCACAAGAAGCTAGGCTGGGAAGTTATGGGCGTTAAAAGCCTGGGGTTTGACCCTGCTGACGCTGGCAGTGATGCTAAAGCTATTGCCTTTCGTCATGGCTCATTGATAGAAAAGGCTGAAAGCTGGACGAGTGGTGATATTACCAGTGCGATACCTAGAGCGTTTGATAGTGCTGATGACTGGAGAGCTGACCATATTGTATTTGATGCTGATGGTTTGGGTGCTGCTGTAAAGGTTGGGCTGGATAAGCGGGCAATGGATAACATGGTTATAACTGCTTATCATGGCGGTGCATCTGTTGATAATCCATTAGCCAAGTATGAAGATAATCGCAGCAACAAAGATACATTTAAAAACAAGCGGGCGCAGTATTATTGGTTGTTAGCTGACAGGTTCCGTAAGACTTATGACGCGGTTGTTGGTGGTAAATATTCAGACCCTGATGATTTAATTAGTCTCGATTCATCCATCCCAGAGTTAAAGCAGATTAAAAGTGAGCTATCCAGAGTGTTAAGGAAGCGCACAAATAACAGTAAAATACAGCTAGAATCTAAGCCCGATATGGCAAAGCGGGGCGTTAAGTCGCCTAACTTAGCGGATGCCATAGTTATGTGCTTTGCAAACCCTTTAACGGTAATTGATGCCCCATCATTAGAGTTTGACGAATTATGGTAAATTTTAAAGATCACGATAAAGCCTTGCAGATGCTTTCCAAGGCACAAGATGCTGATAGTGATATGAGAGATCAGGTGCGGGAAACTAACGCCTTCCTGACGGCTAGAGATGGTCAGTGGGAGGCTGGTTACTTGCCTGATATCAAGATGCCTAAATACACACTTGATAAGTGCAACCCCATTGTTGACTCAATAGCCTCGCAGATTGAAGAACAAGAGTTTGCCGTTAAAGTTAAACCTGCTGATGGCCAGGCGTCCAAAGATACAGCCGTTATCTATGATGGGTTAATCCGCAACATACAGAACATAAGTAACGCGGTTGCAGTGTTCAACGGTGTATCACGCCGATCTATTGCAACGGGCTTGTCAGGTTGCCGAGTTGTTCAAGAATACGCCAGTCCCGATTCATTCGATCAAGATTTGATGATTAAGCCTTTATCAGACTTTGAAAATCGGGTGTGGTTTGGCCCTTATGAGCTGCCAGACGCCTCTGATGCTATGTATTGCTGGGTGTTTGAAGCAATGTCGCCTGATGACTATGAGGCTCAATATCCAGAGGGTTCTAAACAGGGATTAACTCAGGATTTTTGGGAAGACATTTGGTTTGATAAACCCGATGTAATTATGGTCGCTGAGTTTGTCTATAAAACTTATAAAACTGTTGAGCTGGTGAAAATGTCAGACGGCGAAGTTTATGAGGATGATGACGACTTTAAAAAGGTAGTTGAAGAGCTGCGCGAAACTGGCGTTATTGAAGTTAATCGCAAAACTAAGAAAATTTGCGAGATAAAAACCCGAATGATGGACGGCAAGGATTGGCTAACACCAGAACAAGATACCGTCTTTCGTGATCTGCCGGTAATACAGTGCGCGGCTAACTTCCAGATAACACAGAACAAGCCTGTTTATTGGGGTGCTATTGATAAGCTGCTAGATCAGCAACGCCTATACAACTACAGTTTTAGTAAGCAGGTGGCCGAAACAGCTTTGGCGCCAACAGAAACAATTGTAATGACCAAGCAGCAAGCGGTGGGCAATGATTACAGCCGCATTAACAGCAACCCTAAGCCGATAATCACCTACACACACGTTGATGGGCAGCCAGCGCCCTACAAAATGCCACCACCAAACGTAAACCCAGCGTTAGAGGTTATCAAACAGTCCACCTCTAATGATATTAATGTGTCGGCTGGCCAGTTTAACGCCAATATGGGCAACAATGCGGGCTTACAATCAGGCGCAGCCATTGGGTTGCAGATTGATAAAGGTGATAGCTCAAACCTGAAATATGTACAGGATAGGGAGGCGTTTGTTGGTCGTGTTGGTCAGATTCTAGTCAATGCCATTCCATACACTTATGACGCAGAGCGACAGATTAGAATTGTTGGTGAAGATGGCACAGAGGATATGGAGACTATCAACACCTCCATATTTGACAACGAAACTCAGCAGGTGGTTGAGCTTAACAATATGGCGGCTGGTACTTATGACGTAGTTTGTAACGCGCAAAAGACTTTTAAGAATCGCCAGGACACAATGAACAACACCATTTTACAGCTTGCGGCGGTTAAGCCTGAAATTCTCGATTTTGCGGCTGATATTATCCTAAAGAATGCTGATGGTGCTGGATTGGATGCAATCTCCGAGCGATACAGGGCGCAAATGCTACCACAGGGCATAATCCCACAAGAGCAATGGACAGATGATGAGCTAGCACAAGCGCAAGCAGCACAGCAAGCGGCGGCCCAGCAGCCACAAGAGCCGACTATTGATGAGCAGCTGGCACAATCCCAACTAATGATGGGTCAAGCCGAGCTACAAAAGGTACAAGTACAGACTGCAAACTTGCAGCAAGAAGGCCAGATTGCGGCAATGAAGTTAGACCAAGCCCAACAAACGCTAGACATGAAAGGTGATGAGCAAGCATTCAGGCAGCAGCTAGACGTCAATAGACAGCTTACTGAGCGCATGAACACAATGGCCGACACAATGAACAAGCTAGTCGAGGCAACCGGTTCAGAAGGTATTGCAGGGCCAAATACAATGCAAGCTGTAGCGAATCAAGCTCAAATGATTACAGGTGAGCAGAATGATATGAGTGCCATGACTAACGAGCAGTTGATGGAGGTTGTACGCAATGGATAGAGAGCAGGCGGCCAATGAGTTAGCAAGGCGCGGTGTTACGCTGGAGGATATGAAAAACTATTTCCTAGCGGTTGCCGAGCCTGTAGCGGCTATGGGTTCGGGCATTGTTGCCGAGCCTTTAGCGGGATTTGCTGGTTTAGCTGCGGCCCCTTTCGGTTCAGATGCGGCGGCTAACGCTGTTAATTATTACCGCGATAAACTGACCTATTCACCAAGGTCAGAGGCGGGTCAATCTGGAATGGCTGCTGTAGGTGAGGTGATGGCGCCAATAGGTGAGGCAATGGATTATGCGGCCAGTGGTGCTGGTGATTACGTCTACGATAAGACTGGAAGCCCAGCATTAGCAGCGGCGGCATATTCAGCACCAACGGCAGCACTTGAGCTGTTAGGCTTGAAAGGCGTTAATCAACTAAGCAAATCAGGCAAGCTGGGCCAGCCTTTAGAGTTTGGCGACATAGGCAGCGGTGGAGTAGGCAACAAGCAGCGCGGTATCTTTGCGGGTGTGAAGGCTAAGGGTGCTGATTTAAAGCGTCAGGCAGCAGCAGAGGAGCTTGCTAAGCGTGGCGTTGACCGAGAGCAAATATGGCAGGAAACGGGCTGGTTTAATGATGTTGATGGCAATTGGAAGTTTGAGATTGATGATAGTGATTCAAAGATTAAGGGTTCTCACAGAGATTGGAGTGCCGAGCTATTAAAATCATTCGAGTATCAGAATGGCGCACAATTAAGAAAAGCCATAAACGAATCAAGGAGAGCATACAAACCACCCCATGAGTCAACCAATCTTCTTGGTGAGGTTTTAGACCACAAGGGTCTAAATAAAGCGTACCCAGACACTAGCTCCATACTGTATCAGCGCAATGATAAATTGCCGCTTGGCGATGCGTATTACAACCCACTGGACGATTCTATAAAACTTTCCTCGCTAAACAGGGAGGCTACAAGGTCGCCGCTACTCCATGAAACACAACACGCCATACAAAACAGGGAGGGATTCGCTAGCGGTGGAAACCTTGAAACGCTTAGAAAGGATGCTGATATTTTGGGTTCAGGGGCAACAGCAGATGATTTAAAAGCAGCAAAAATGCTATCAAGTATAAGTGGTGCGGCTGGTGATGATATAGGGAGAATAAGTGCTAAAGCAACCGATAGATTTACACAAAGAAAAGGAAGACCACCAAGCGATATAGAGATGTGGCTGGCAAAAACTTACTCCAAAGATTACATAGGCGATCAGGGCAATATATTTAAAGGTGGAGATCAGAGGGGTGCTTATCAACGCCTAGCAGGTGAAGCCGAGGCTCGTAACGTACAAACCCGCATGGACTACACACCAGAGCAGCGCAAAGCAGAAGCGCCTTGGACTACGCTAGATGTACCAGAGAGCGAGCTTATTGTAAGGGGTAACAGTAACGGCCCAATGATGAATATAACAAAGCCTGATTTTGAGATAGATATTGATGAGCTTGCCGATAATGGCGCGACAATAAACAACGGATTGGTAAAGCTTTATCATCGAACCAGTAAGCAGGCAGCTGACGAAATAAGAAGGACAGGTAAATTTAAGGGTAAAGAAGATGGCATATTCTTTAGCACGAAGCGGGATGGTGAGGCCGCGGGCTTTGGTGAGGACGTGGTGGAGGTAGAGCTGCCTGTAAATATGTTGCAGCTAGATGATATGTTTGGTGATGAAGTTCACGTTAAAGTGCCTATGGCTAGGGCTGGAGAGGCTGATTTATCGAGATTCACCAAAAGTAACGGCCCAATGATGAGCGTATCAAAGGCTCAGGCTATTGAGGAGCTAGGGCGCAGAGTTGATACAGCTAAGACAGAGCTAAACGACTTTATTGCTCAGAATAAATCAATTATTAAGGCAGGTTCACCAGATCAGAAGGCGGCGGTTATCGAGCAGGCCAACACGTTAAACGGCAACCTAAGCGCGGCCAGAAGAGACAAAGCAAGGGCTGATGAAAACCTTAGTATAACTGAGAGTTTCAAGCCTGATGGTAAGATTGCCGAGGTTGATTTGGAAGTTACCAATGATGGCGCTGGCAATGTTAAATATACAGACAGAAACTCAGGTGGTTACATTGATGTTCTTGTTGATGATAAGGCCGCAAGGTCGGGCAATGTAACTGGGCTTTATGTACCTGATGAGTTTAGGGGTCAAGGCGTTGCCAATTCTTTACTCAAGGCTGCAATGGATGATAACCCAGACATGATGGGGCAGGTATCTTCTAAAAAGGCGGCTGTTAATGCTTACAGGGCAGGCAGACGGCCAATAGATAACCCAGACGCAACAATGGGCGATGTGCTGCGAGCAATAGACGAAAATAGTTCTGTGAACATGGCCACCCCAGAGCGCGGTGTGCCTATGGATTATGACAGCCGCATGGCCAGGGCTAAAGAGCAGGGGTATAAGCCTAGAAAAAAACTCTATCATGGGACTTCGGATGATATTGATGACTTCGACTTAGGCAAAACACAAACAAGAGATTTTGGTTTTTTAGGTAAGGGGGTTTATGTTACTGGAAACCCTAAAGTGGCTGATTTTTATGCCAATACAGCAAGCCAAAGAGCCAAGTCAGGTTATGATGATTGGTATAGCGAGCCAAATGTTATGCAATTAATGACAAAAGCCAACAAAAGCAAAAAAATATACAACGATGAAAAAACCGACTGGTCTATAAAAATAGCCAACGGTGAAATAACACCTGAGCAGCTAACAGAAAAATGGAGAAGTGAGGGCTACGACTCTGTAGAAGTTATAGAGCCGGACGGCTCTATACATGAAAAACTCATATTCGACCCTGCCAACATTCGTTCAGTCAACGCAGCGTTTGACCCTGCTGACATAGGCAAAAGCGGATTATTGAAAAGTGTGGGCGGTGTAGGCTTAGGCTATCAATTCCTAAGCGGTGAAGATGAGCAGAATCAGTTTTAATTAAAGGGGGTTGTAATGGCCCCTTAATTTGCCCTATTAGGTATTAAGTTATAACATAACAGTTACAAGTGTACGCGACACAATTCGCGAGTTATCAAGAGTGTTATTTATGAGCGAAGAGATGGAAGTGGCCGAAAGCCCAGTTGTTGAAAATGATATTACCCTAGACACTGAATCGCATGATTTGCCAGAAGAATCGGCAGAGCATCAAGAGGGCGAAAAGGGTGAAATTGAAAATGATACAGCCTCAGATTCATCACCTGATATTGCACCAGAGCAAGACAAAAAACTGGAGCATACCGCCAACGTAAAAAAGGCTATCAACAGCAAGCATCGACAGATGAAGGAAGCCCAAGAGAAAGCCGAGGAACTGCAAAAGCGAATCGATGAACTTGAGGGTAAAAAATTGGCAGAGTCTACAGCTCTAGCTGATGTTCCGGCATTGCCCGATCAATTTGATGATGACTTTGAAACTAAGCGGCAGCAACGCGAAGCCATATTAATTGAAAACGCAAGACGCGCGGCGATTACAGAACATAATCAAGCGCAAGAATTGCAAGCTCAACAGGCGGCGCAAATTAAGCAGCAGAACGAATGGAACGAAAAGCAAGCGGCATTCATGGCGGCAGGTGTTGAGGCTGGCATTAGTGAAGATTCTATTGTTGAGTCGGCGCAAACCATCAGTAACTTAGGTTTACCCAAAGATGCTATTGCTATGCTGGTCGGCGAGGAAGATGGGGCGGTAATCATGGATTACTTATCTAAAAACCCTGATCTAACTATCGAATTAGCAGGCATGAACCCTTATCAACAGGGCGCAGCTATTCAATCCAGAGTTCGCAACGCTGTTAAACCTAGTAAGAAGATGACTAAAGCACCAGTACCGCCAAAAACGGCGAACGGTGCGGCAGGCCACCAATCAGGCAACCCCCTATTAAAGGGTGCCACTTTTGAATAACTCGGAGCATTAAATCATGGCTAATAATTTTGATAGCAACTTTACAAAAAAACTGGCTAAGGGCGTTTTGGGTTCTTTTGAATCTCAGCGTGTTTTATCCAAGAACGTAAACACCCAGAAGCTAGATGGTAAGTTTGACCCTACTACTGGTTCAACCACTCGCTTTAAGCGTCCAACAGACTACAAAAGCAAGCGCAGTGCTAATGGTGATATTTCGGGCGGTACTCGCTCTGATATCATTCGTGGTGAAGCGGTTGGTGAGGTTCAAGATTACATCACTGTTGATGTTGATTTTGACGAGGCAGTACAGTCTCTTGAAATGGGTAACGATGAGCAGGAATTTTATGATGCAATGGCGCTTCGTATCGTTACTGACTTAGAGCTAGATTTCGCTGACTTTATGATGAAGAATGCGGCTCTACAGGCCGGTACTGTTGGTACTGGTGTCGGTACTTGGGACGCGGTGGCCGAAGCTGGTGCTGTTCTGCAGTCAACTGGTGTCCCTGCTGGCCCTTGGTGCTACGGCGTGAACTCTTACAGCCAGCGTAAACTTGCAAGCGATCAGCGTTCGCTAGGCGGCGAAACTGGCATGATGACTGCCAACGAGCGAGCCACTATCACTGATAACTTCGCTGGTATGCGTGTTATGACTGCTACCACTATGGGCAGCTATACCACAAGCGCAGGCGCTACTCGTGACGGTACTTTGGCATCTTCACCAGTTCAGACTTATGTTTCTGTTAAGGACTCATACACTCAGCAGGTAGCGGTTGCAGGCTTCCAGGCTAACCTTGAAGTTAAAGCCGGTGAGCGCATCAGTGTTGCGGGTCGCAATCGTTTGAATTTGTCTACTCGTCGCCCAATCTTGGACGACTTAGGCAATCAGATCGTATTTACTGCGGTTGTTACCGAAGATGTTACGCTTGACAGTTCTGGTGGTGGTACGTTGACCATCTCAGGCCCAGCAGTATTTGAGGCTAACGGTGCTTATAACACTGTTGATAGCGCATTAACTACTGGTGATGTTGTAACGCTGTTAGCTGCTGAGAGTTCAATCATTCAGCCTAATATGTTCTGGCACAAGGACGCTTTCTCTATCGGCTCTGTACCGATTAAGAAGCTGTTTAGCACTGATACCATTGGCACTACTAACGATGGCTTGCAGATGCGCGTAAGTAAGTACGCAGATGGTGATGCTAACAAGCAAATCGTCCGTATCGACTTCCGTCCTGCTTACTGTGCTATGAACCAGTTCTGGGCTGGTCACGGTCACGGCTAATCAAGCCTAGTTAAATCATTGGGGGCTACGGCCCCCTTTGTTCGTTAAGGGGTACTAAAATGATTACATGGCTAAGACCTTGCGGGTCAACGGTTACAACTAACGAAACGCCAGCCACCATTGCTTATGCTGAGTTGCATAAATGGGAGCGCGAAGGGCAAAAGATTGTTAAGGTTATTGAGGTGGAGATGGATAGTGATCAAGCTATTGACTCGATAACAACTAAAGAGGCGTTAAAGTCTCATTTAAACGATGTTCACGGCGTAAAAATAGATTTACGCGGAAGCATGGAGCACGTTAAAAGCAAAGCTAAAAAGGCGGTTAAAGAATGTCTACAGCAGCGCAAGTAATAAAAACAGCTCTACAGTTGATCTTGGTTCAAGGTTCGGAGGCGGCGCTAGAGCCTGATGAGTTTGCATCTGGTGTCGAGTATCTAAATGATATGATGGCTGAATGGGAAAGCAACGGTATAGACTTGGGTTACACGCCAGTTGTAACGCTAGGTGATGAGGTGACTATTCCTGCTTATGCTAATCAGGCTGTTAAGCAAAACTTAGCGGTTAGGCTTGGCCCGGAGTTTGGCGGCTTGGTATCACCATTGCTCGATAGAAACGCCATAGAGTCTTATCGCTATATGCTTAATGCGGCTTATGAGATTCAAAGCACAACTTACCAGACGACCTTGCCGATGGGTTCAGGTAATACCGCCACAGGGTTTAGTGTAGATCCATTTTATCCTGCTGGAGTTACTAAACCAGATGCCTAAAACTCAAATACCAATAGCTAACGGCTTTTATCAATCCGCATCCCTGCCAATATCGGCGCAACGGTGTATCAATTGGTATCCAAATATTCCACAGGGCGACACTGTTACTAATGCCAACCTGTTTGGCACGCCAGGAATTGAGCAGTTGGCAAGCGGTTCGCCAATTAAATCTACACGCGGGGCCATTGTTAGTGCTTCGATTCCTTATTTTGTGGTTGGTGATGAGCTTAGAAAGCTCATTAGCTCGATAGACTCAGAAGGTATTGAAACCTTTACCACTGTTAGTCTTGGCAATATTTCGGGCAGTGGTCGGGTATCAATGGCTGATAATGGCAGTCAAGTGTGTGTGGTTGTGCCCGGTGGCCTCTCGTACATCTGGGACGAATCAGATAGAAAGCTTTATACGATTACAGATCCAGCTTTTGACGGCCCTGCTGACTCTGTGGTTTATATTGATGGCTTCTTTGTGTTTACTACATCAACGGGTAAGAAGTTTATCAACTCGCCCTTAAATGACGGTAGAGGTGCTGGAAACGGTACTGGCGTTGCTTATGATGCTTTGGATTTCTCGGTAGCAGAGGGCGACCCAGACCAGATCAGGGCGGGCCACAGTTTTGGTGGTCGGTTGTTTATACTTGGCTCAGAGACAACACAAGTCTTTGTGAATATTGGCCGCACACCCGCACCATTTCAGACGTACAATAAAACGCTTTATACCACTGGCATCTCTGCGCCTAATTCTATAATTGATTTCGGTGATACATTCGCGTTTGTGGGCGCTGGTGTTAATGAGTCGCCTTCGATTTATGCTTTTACCGGTAATGGATTTAAAAAGATCAGCACCACAGCTATTGATAACGTATTAAACGAGCTGACAGCAGCGGAATTGTCGAGCGTTTATAGTTGGTCTTATGGCAAAGATGGCGCTTTCTTTGTTGGCTTTCAGCTCCCTGATACCTGCCTTGTTTATGAGTCTATCACTGGCCTATGGCACGAACGCCTAAGCTACAGTAACAAAAAGGACATTCCTTATCGTGTTGCGGCAATTATTACCGCCTATGGTCGCACTATTGTCGGTGATAACCTTGATGGCAGGATTGGAGCAATCCAGAACGATTTGTTCACGGAATACGACACGATTATCAGAAGAGTCGTTACCACAAAGCCGTTTGATAACTTAGGCAATAGGGTGTTTTTATCTTCCATTGAGGCGGTAATGGAAACTGGCGTAGGTGTTTCTGGTGGTGTCCCTGTTGCTTTTGGAGGTGGCTCATCTGTTGATGTTGGTCAAGACCCTATGATGATGATGGAATACTCAGATGATGGCTCCAGGTCGTTTGGTAACGGTCGGTTTAGAAGTTTGGGCAAGGTAGGAGAGTATAATCGCCGCGTTATTTGGCGTAGGGTTAATAGTTTCCCCAGATCGAGAGTTTTACGGTTCGTATTTTCTGAGCCTGTGAAGCCGGTATTTATTAAATTAGAGGTCGATATAGTTGGCTAATTTTGTAGCGGTTGCGCCTGATTTTAGATATCCAATAGTTGACGGCTCGGGCAGGGCAACAGAGGACTTTCAGCGGTTCGCGGCGGTTACTGTTGAGCTGTTAAACGCATTAAATCCCACCATTGGAACAGGCACACCCGAAGGTGTATTATCTGAGGGGCCACAATCAATTTACATTGACGATTCCGCGCCAGTTGGCGAGGGTATTTATATCAAAGAATCAGGAACAGGAAAAACGGGATGGGTGAGGCGCTCATAATTGACAACTTCCTTAGCGGCTTTGAGTCGTTTAGGGATAGTCTGGATAGTCATATTTTTAGCGGTGTTAAATCGCCTGTTGATGACATTTTTTACTCAGGTGTATCTGCTGATGTGCCTAAATCTGTATCTGATAATATAAAATCTAGGCTTGATTTATACTTTGGGGATGTTGAAATAAACTTTCAGTTTATGCGGATAAGTCAGGAGGGGGTTTTTGCACCGCATGAAGCTCACAATGATGCAAGCATGGCTGATTACAGCATGATGCTTTATCTAAATAGGTTAGAAGATTGTCAGGGCGGTACTTCCTTTGTAAGCCATATTGAAGAGGGTATGAAGTTTGGCCCAATAGATGATAAGCAGTTTAATGTCTGGGAAAATGATAACAAAGATCAAGGCAAATGGCTTATTGATGATATGGCTGAAATGAAACCAAACAGGGCTGTTATATTTGAGTCTGACAGAATGCACAGGTCAGAGCCTATAGGCGGCTTCGGCAAAACAACAAAGGACGCCAGGCTTGTGCTGGTGACGTTTTTCAATGCTAATCCGTAAAGGTTCAAGTGCTGATGTTTCTCGCTGTGTAGAGATGGCGGCTGAGTTTCATAAAATAGCCTATGGGCTTTTGGGTATTGAGTTTTGCCCAACATCAACAGCAGCATCATTTGAGCTATGTATTGAGCATGAATTGCTAAGTGTTGCCCAGATTGACGGCTTGGTTGTTGGAATGGTTGCAGGTGTTAAGGCTCCGTTAATGATGAACCACAACCACTTAGTGGGTGCTGAGTTAGCTTGGTGGGTAGAACCTGATTACCGCAAGACTTCGGCGGGGTTAAAGCTGCTTAAATTTGCTGAAAATCTAGCTATTGAGGCGGGTGTTAAGATGTGGTCTATGATGTTATTGGAATCAAGCGAGCCTGAAAAGGTGGCTAAGATTTATGATAAAATGGGCTACAAACCAGCAGAAAGAACTTATTTAAAGGTGTTTTAGTTATGGCGGCGGTAACTTCGGCGGTAGTTGGTACGGTGGTTGGTGTAGGTTCGGCGGTATCAGCAAGAAACCAAGCCAAAAAACAAGAGAGCGCAGCCAAGAAAGCGGCGGCCGGACAGGAGGCATCGGCTATTGAGTCGGCGCAATTTCTACAGCAGCAGGGCATAGAGGGCGAAAGGCTTATACGCGAGTCTGCAATGGAGGCGGCGGCCACAGCTAGCGGCATCCCACAGCAAGCAATCCAACCATTACAGCGAACTGCTGACATTGGGCGCTCTGCTTTCAACAAGTCATCTGCTGATATTTTAGGAGGGCAACCTAATAGCCAAAGGGCGTTATCTCGCATTATCGGAGATACTGCAATGCAAGGCTCTATGGGTGTACCCACTGGTCAGGGCGTTAGTGACCCAGTACAAGCGGAGCTATTGAGACAGGCAGGTTTCACAGGTGAGCTTGCAGGTCGTCAGCTTAGCGGCGGTTTGGCTGATATGGGCCGAATGGGTGTTTTGGCGGCTGGTGATATTGCTAACATCGAGTCAAGAGGTGCGGCAAGAATGGGCGACTTAGCAACACAGCAAGCGTCTGGGCGGGCTTCTTCGCTAGTTGGTGCTGCGGCTCCAGCGGCAAACATGATACAGGGTGCTGGTGAGGCTAGACTACTATCAGACTTTGCAGGTAATCGACTTAAAACACAAAACGCCGAGCAGCTTGCACAGCTTGCCGGTAAATACTTGGGGTAATTTATGCCAGACTATTATAGCTACAATGATTTAGGTGTGGGCAGGCCCAGCGGTTATGTCCAAGCACAAGCAGCACAAGCAACACCTTCTGGGCCAGCAAGCGCGGGGACTTTTAACGGCATAGATTACGGCTCAACGCCAAACCAAAGAGCCTCCGCCCAAACCATTGATGACATTATCAAGCAATCCCAGCCTGTAGCAGAAGATATTTTGCGATCAGGAACAGAGTCGGCGCTTAACTTTTCAAGAGGCTCACAGGCTAATGTAGAAGACTCGCTCTCTCAATTCTTAAACCCGCAAGCATTAGAGGAACAAGCGGCTTTATTGGGTGCTAGAGGCTCAGGCGCTCAACGGGCGGCCATTGCAGGCATCCCAATCAGTGCGGCACAGGTAGAAGCTGACAGGCGTGAAAGAGTGGGTATGCAACGCAGAGCGGCGGCGGGTGGCGAGCTTGGCGCAGGTTCTACTATGCTTGCATCTGGGCAGCTTGCAGGACAACAGCAAACCAATCGTGTGGCCAACCGAATCGAGCAGCTAGAGCAGTTGGCGGGCATTGATCGTCAGTTGATTGGTGATATTTCCCGAAATCGTGAGTCGGAGCTGTCCAGGCAAGCAGCATTACAAGCCGGGCTTGGCGGTCAGATTGCCAATGTTGGCTTTGGTCTAGCTGGCCCTGCTGTTGAATCTATCCAGACACAAGCCGAAATATCAGGCTTACGCGGCATAGCATCGGCACAACGCTCGGCTGATAACGCTAGTGCAATGGCTAACCTAGCTGGTCAGGTGTTCACGCCTAGCAATATCACAGGCGCTATCAACAACACTTATGACTTCTTTTCTTCACCACAAATAGAAGTCACTAGGCCGGATGCTAGCTTTTAGCCCAGACTCACAAATTTAAGGTAATAACATGGCTATCTCACAATCAGTAGCACAAGCAATACTTGGGCAAAGAACCCCAGACATCATGGGAGCCTTTGAGCAAGGGCAAGAAACGGCCTTTAAGAGACAAGAGCGCGACAGACAGGAAAAGATACGCGAGCTGTCTGGAATGGCGATACAAGGAGAAGAGGGGGCTATGGGGTTGCTGTCAGACTTAGATGCAACGGCTGCCCTAAAGATACAAGAGGCGCTTGGCGCGCAAGACAAAGGCGCTATCGAGCGGATGTACATTGATGCTAAGAATGCAATGGGGTTATTGGCTCAAGGACAGCCACAGCAGGCATTGGCGCTAGCTAGAAACAGACTGCAAAGTCAGAGCAGAATGGGGGTTATGGACAACTCACACACAGAGAGCGTGGAAAGATTGCTTGCAGAGGGAGATATGGATGGGGCTATGGCGCAACTTTCGAGCTTTGTCAGTGCTATTGATAGTGTTAGTGGCGGTGGTCGACAGGGCGCGACAAGTAGACAGCAAGAGTGGTCGCAATTTGAAGCTATGCCAGAAAGTACCGAGCAAGAAAGGAAGCTAAAAAAGGAATTTGGGCAGCTTGTGGGTATTTACACAATCAAAAAAGATAGAGTGACACCTGACCAACTAAGGGATGAGGAACAGGCAAAAGCTGAGGGTAAAATACAGGGCCGAATTAATCTTGAGGGCGAACTCATAGCTAGAATAAAACAGGCCGAAGCATTAGCGAAAGCGAAGGGCGAAACCTTCACTGATCTAGCCAAGCTAGAATCGGCCTTACCGTTTGTACTTGAGTCTGTCAGTGAATTGAAAGCTCTAGCACCAATAGCAACAAACACTGTTGGGGGTAAAGTTTGGGATTATGCGGTAAAGCAATCAGGTTTTGGCTCAACTAAGGGCGCGAATGCGAGAACTGGCTTTCAATCTATTGTCTCGAACCAGATTTTACCACTGCTTAAATCTACATTTGGCTCTGCATTCACAGAGACAGAGGGTGCAAAGCTAGAGGCGACTCTTGGTGATGTAGATGCAACGCCAGAGCAAAAGATAATAGCTTTGGATGCTTATATTGCTCAGCAGTATAGAAATATAAAATCTAAAAAATCGGAAGTTGATATTTTGGGTGGCGAACTATCAGCAACAACACAGCCGGATAGTCAGGCGGGGCAAGGATTTGTGACACCACCACAAGAACCTTCTTCGCAAGGCCCGCAAACCGTAACAACTCAAGCTCAGTTTGACGCACTACCAAGCGGCACACTATACATAGAAGATGGTCAAACATTTAGGAAACCGTAAGATGGTTAGTAAATTTGGAGGAATAGAGGTTGATTCAAGCCCAGCAACGTCTAAGTTTGGTGGTATTCCAGCACAGCAACCAACACAGGATGGAAAAAGTTATTCGCCCTTGAATATGCTTGGCGAGATTGCTGCTGGAACTAATGAGCAGGTTATGCAACTTTTGGATTTCTTAGGCCCAGATCAGTTTAACGCAGTTTCTCAACTATTTGGTAGTGACATTCGCGTTCCAACTTTGGCCGAGTCTGATTTAGGTAAATCGCTCGGCACTGGTGGCTTTGTCCCTGATGGCACAGCAAGAAAGGCGTTAAGGGGCGCTGGCTCTGTGATACCTGCTGCTATTGGTGGTGGTGCGGCATTACGCCAAATTGCTTCCAATGTAGCACCAACGGTTTCGGCTGTTGAGGCTACAGCGCCCGCACTATTGCGCCAACTTGGTAGCGGTACGGCTGCGGCTGATGTTGGTTATGGTGCTGTTTCTGGTGCTGGTGGTGAGATTGGGCGCGAGAGAGGTGGTGACACAGGTGCAATGATTGGCTCTATAGTTGCCCCCATAGGTGGAGCTGGGTTAAAAGCTGCTTTTGATGCTGGCGTCAATGGTATCAAGGGGTTAATGGCTAGCGTTGCAACTATGTCAGATGACGGCGCGGCTACTATTCTTGCAAATACAATGATTCGTGAGGGCATAAGCCCAGAGGAGGCGGCGGCAAAACTTGCAAAGCTAGGGCCGGAAGGTTTGCCAGCCGATTTAGGCACAGGGTTTAATCGCCTACTGAGAGCAGCCTCAAATAAAGTACCAAGACTAGAGGGTTTGGCTGCTCGAAAGCTAAAGGCAAGGCAGGGCGGCCAAGCTGGTAGAATTGAGAGTGCGTTGGATGATGCCACTGGTACACCCATGCTTGGCGTTGATGATGAAATAGCGCGGCTTAACGCTATTGAGGGGCCGAGAATAAAGCAGCTTTACGAAGATGCTAGACAGCAAAGCCTTCCGATAACAGAAAAACTAAAAGGTCTTTTAGAGGGTAACAACTCGGTCGGCAGAGCAAGAAAAGAGGCTGAAATTAGGCTGAGTGACAGGCGGGCGGCTGGTGATGTTATCGGAGAAATTGACGCCATTGATGCCACTAAACAGGTGTTAGACGATCAGATTGGGGTCGCCTTACGCGCTGGCGAAAACAATAAGGTTAGGGATTTAGTTAGACTTAAAAATATAATGATAGATGAGGTTGATAGTGCTGTACCGCAATACAAAGAGGCGCGAGATGCTTTTGCAGGCAAAGCCCAACTAGAAAGCGCCGCTGATGCTGGCGCAGACTTTTTTAAAATGAAGCCGCGTGACGTTGAGGCTTTTGTTAAATCAATGGGTGAGTCTGAAAAAAGGATGTTCAGGCTTGGGGCAAAGCAAGCCTTGGTTGACAAACTTGATGCAAAACTAATAAATCGAGATGCTGTTACAGCTTTGTTTGGTAAGGGTGGAGATGTCAAGAAGCTGAGGGCGCTATTCGATAATGATGATAAGTTTAAGATATTCTCGGAGACCCTAGAGCGTGAGGCTAACTTTATTTTAACCAGAAGGGCCGCACAACATAACTCCACCACAGCAAAGCAAGCAAATGATAGCACTGCTTTCACAGATGCTATGAATGACGGTGCGGCATTGCTTGGAGACCCATTGGCGGGCGCTAACGCATTGCAGAGGTTGTGGGCTGGATTTAAAGCTAAAAAAGGGTCGGCGGTCAATGTTTCAGCATTGGAAAAGGCGGGCGACCTACTTCTCGTATCAGGGATGAAGCCAGAAAAGATAGAGGCTTTATTAATAAAAGGGTCGGCAGAGCAGATAGAAAATGCCTTAAAAGGCGCAATTAAAACTTACCCAACCTCCAAAGTTCTACCCCCAGCTACCATAGGTGCATCTTCTCAAGCTTTAGACTCAGATAGCCGTACAAACCCCCAACAATAAAAGATGCGGCGGCTAGCGTGAGATAGATTAATGTTAATTGCCAAAACAAGCAGCAAACAGTAATAAAAACGATTATTAGGAGTTTCATAGAATGCCCAGATTTATAAACCCAGTACCACAATACCTTAATAGCGCAGGCGACCCAATAGTTTCGGGTGAAATGTACTTTTATGAAATTGGCTCAGTTACGCCCAAGAATACCTATTTGGACGCAGAGCTAACAATTCCAGCCACTAACCCTGTATTGCTTAATGCTGATGGTCGGCTCCCTGATACCTATTTGCTTGGCTCTTATCGCACAGTGCTAAGTGAGCCGTCAACGGGCCAAATTTGGGAGCGTGATAATGTAGGTTCTGAATTTTCCGAAGGCTACGGTTCGGAGTGGAATAGCACAGTCACATATAATATACCTGATGTTGTGTTGTTTGACGGTGTATATTATGTTTGCCAATCAAATAACAATCTCGGCAACCAGCCAAGCTCAACATCTAGCGATTGGAGTATTTCAAACCTTGGGGCTATCGGCCCCAACCTGCTTGATAACCCTAAATTTAAGATCAGGCAGCGCGGAAACAATGATGGAGGTTCTGGAGCGGGAGGTATTTTTATAGATAGATGGATAACCAGACCAGTTAGCCAGACAGGTGGAACGACCCAGATTAGCGTATCATCAACAGGGAACTTCCCTGTTGATTATATGCGAGTTGCCGCACAGAACCACACTGGGCCCTGGTATATAAGACAGAATTTTTTGCCGTCCAGAATACAGTCTGGCAAGGATTACACATACGCAATTAAAACAAATTTAATGACTGAAAGCATAAAATTAAAAGCCAAACTTAGGGGTCGCGATGTTAGCGCAGGCGTCTGGTACGATCTTGGTGAGTCTGATATACAGCTTGATTCATATGGGCAATATACTGTAGTTTTTAAGAATGTCACAGCTTCATCCCCATTAACAGGTGATGGCGATTACATACAAATAGAGCTTACAGGGGTGGCAGCAAATTCAGGTGTTGATTTTATTCTTCCTGATGGGGCCTATAGATTTGAAGTCTTTAAATTAGAGGAGGGTAATAGTTTTACTGGTAATAATACATCGATATATTCTGTTGATGAGCTAGAGTGTAAAAAGTGGTATCGAGGGGTGCTAGATGCTAATTTTGTAGCCACTGTTGGCAACGCCACGGCAACAACGACAACCAGAAGAATGCCTTTATTTTTTGACCCTCCGATGTATTTCCCACCAACAGTAACAGTTGGGCCAATAAGTAATGGTTCTTTAACATCTATCAGCACAACTAGCGTTAATGGGTGCTATGTGACGCTCGCATCATCAGCGCCAAATTCTACAGTGTTTGTTGATGGGTACGAGTCAACTTGTGAGATCATTTAAGATGCAAAAAAAATACAAAGAGACACAAAGCGGTGGTGTATCAATAGGTAATACATACGCGCCAAAAAATAGCCCTTTTGCAAGAATGGCAATAGAAGAGGTTTCGGCAGGTGATGCGGTAATAATTCCATTCGACCATGAAAAAGCAGAGCGGGACAAAGGGGTTTCAGATGCTAGAGAGTGGCGCAATAACGAGCTGGCAAGAGCTGATATTGAGGTCAACAAAATAGATGACGAGGGCGGCGACTCTAAAGACTTTAGAGCTTACAGGATAGGCTTGAGAGATTGGCCGCAAACTTTAGGCTTCCCAGATTCAGAAAAGCCACAAAGACCATAAAAGTCAAGGGGCTATTGCAGCCCCTTTTTTATGCCTGACTAGAACGGAATCGAGTCATCAAACGGCTGCGTCTGCGGGTGTTTCGCGGCTTGCTGTGCCAGTGTTGGCGCTTGCTGCATCTGCTGAGGTGCAAACTGTTGTGGTGGCTGCTGTGGCGCGAATTGCTGCGGCGCTTGCTGCGGAGCTTGTGGCGCTTGCTGGAAGTTCTGCGGAGCCATCTGTCCGGCCTGTTGTGGTGCTTGACCGCCTTCTACCCAAAACACCTTACCATTACCCAGAATATTACCTTTAACGCCTTGCGCTTTTTCCTCTTTGCTGACATCTTGCGTAACCATGCCAGAGTTGCCGTATTGGTCCAACTCAGCAAGATCGACAAATATTGTGCAGTCTAGGTAATTGCCTTTTTGACCAGCAAACAGACGATTCATATCAATTTGCGAGGTGTTTATCTTCAAACTTAATCCGATTTTAGTCATAATATTTTCTCTCGTTTTAATTTATATTAGCGTGCCTTAATCATGTAAAACCCAGATGGGCAACTCCAACCCTCAAACCATGCGCGGTAGCCTGGGTCTCGTGTTGATTGGCATAATGCCGCCGCGTTTGCCGTTGATGTGATTGTTAAAAGTGCTGCGATAAGTAGTGTTTTCTTCATGATATTTACTCTCGTTTTAGTTAATTTTTAATGTTTCAGGGCCAGCAACTAACGCGGCCCCTTCGATTGTTTCGCCCGCTTTAATAGCGCGAGTGATTGCTGCCTTATCTGGCGCAGTTGTGGTTTTAGTCACAAGCCACTTATCGGCCAAGTCGCCACTAATTTCGCAACGCTCAGAGCCTTCCTTGATTTTCGCAGTATGTACGCCCTCCCCAGCTTCGCTCTGACCAGCTTTAACCATCTGTCCAAGCAAATAGCCGTTATAAAATTGAATAGCCTTAGACGCAGCATTAGCCCGCTTTGTGAGCTTGTCAGCCTCAGCTTTATACATTGCAGCTTCGGCGGTCAGGTTCTTAATGTGAGCAATAACGCCAACACTTTTAACTGTGTGCTGGTCGAGCAGGGCGGCTAGGCTATCGTCATATTCTGACTCGCTGATAACCTCATTGCCTAGCATTCTAGTCAGGTCGCGCTGCGCCACTACCAATTCATCAGTTAATTCGTATAGTGTGGTCATTACGCGAACCCCATCCAAATCATAAAGCCGTGGATTATCGCAATAGGAAACAATATTGCACCAGCTACCAAGAAACCCCAGGCGGCTGTACTCAGACAAATGATTACATGAGTCACCCAAGACGCTAAACATAAAAATACAAATGCTATTTGAAACATAATTAAACCCTTGCTTGCTCTTTAATGAATGCGCGATAACCCGCATCTGTTATCTGATTTAAAACTGCTGAGTCGGCTTTAACGGCATCAATCCAGCCTGTCGCGCTTTCGTCAACGGTGTATGTTGCCTTTCTGGGCGCAGCACTTGCAGCATTGCCATCATCATCCTCGCTAGGAATGCCAGCAAGCGATTGTAGTGAGTATCGGCGGCAATATGTCAGGCAACTGCCAGCAGCTTGTGGGTCGCCTTTGGTGGGCTTTAACAGCAGGTCAGAGCTTAACCATTGGCCGCTATTGTGCATCAATATTGTTGTGACACCGACCAACCCATCCATACTAATTGGGAGCTGTGAGTAGCTCAGGCCATTATCTGCAAACGGCTGCTTGACAGCGCGAATAACAGAGCTAAGGTCGGCATACTTCGATTTAAAAAACGGGTTATTAGCATCCTTTGACGCTCCACCCATCTCACTCTGAGCCTTGCATAGCGCAGCCGCCAGGTCTTTTATATCGTCTGATTTGTTCACGCTTCACCCTCTGTTAATGCGTTTAAATTCTGTTCGTGCTGATATTGCGAAGAGTAACCAGCGTCATAGCTTTGACCTTTGCCCGCCATGCGCTCAACACCTTTGAGGCAATCATTCATACCCTGCAAAAACTCTGCTGTATTCATTTTGCTACTCGCTTTATTTGTGCTGCTATCCACTCAGCCGCTAATAACTGAGCCTGCCTGGTGGTGTAATGGCGCATAACTAAATCACGCCCCTCAAAGTGGAATTTATGAGTTTTCACGATAACTCCTCGGCCAATTTGCCAATCTCGGAGCATACAGAGGCAAAAACAGCCACTCTAATCTCAGCAAAATCCTGTGCTTTTATTTTGCGCTGGCAGTTGATCGTTTCATCTGCACAAATGTTAAACACAGCATTCCAAAAATTCTCATCTTGAATCAGTGTATCAATAGCAATTGCTTTAATATCCTCATCACCACTGATTAGACTGTTAAATATTTGCTCTCTAGCGTCAATGAATGCCTCAGTGGTGTACCGGTCGCTGTATGTTTCATCGCCATGTGTTGCGTCGTTATCCTGCAAATCAATCATTTTGTTCCCCTCGGTTTTTGTTGATGTGTGAATATTAAGCCTTAAATCATCATTAATCAATATAATTTGCATATTAATTTATATATTGCCTATATGTTAATAATTGGCATATAATCCAGCCATCAAACAAAAAACGAGGTTCACATGGTCGACAAGGTAAAGGCTATGCCGGTATGGCAGCCAACAGCAGCACAGCGAGAATGGATAGAGGCGCAGGCCGAGCAAAACGGCGGTGGTGTTACTCAGGTAATCAGGGATTTAGTAAACAAAGCAATGAGGGGTAGAAAATAATGGCGATGAATAAAAAAGAAAAAGCGTATTTAGAAAAACTTGAAACATTGGCCGCGCTAAAGCATACCGATGGCGCAGAAGAAGATGTGCTACCACCTTTAGTTAGCTTCAATGATGAGGTAACTAAAGGCTATACATTCAACTCTTACGCTAAAAGAGTAGACGAGTCATGTAGTAGTTGTATATCTCACAGCAAAAACGGGAACACTAAAACAACAAGTCGCGGCTCAATAAGTATGTTTTCCACTAAAACACTTGCGTATAAGGCAATGCGTAAAGAGTTGGAGCTTCGGTGCGCTAAAGAACTTAGAGCCGTTGACCTGCTTATAGAGGCGTCGGAAAATGAATAGACTCAATGGCCCAAGCCTCCTGTCCAGCCGCCACTTAGTGGCAGGCGACATAATGACGGCGCGTATTAAAGAGCTGGAAAAAGAGCTGGCAGAGCTGAAGGCGTCAATTCCTCAAATCAAACATGATGCGATTATGGGTTTGGTGGATTACGCAAAGCGAGAAGATATCCTTTTTTTATCTGATAGCGATGTTACTCAATACGCCAAAAACATACTCACACAAGCAAAGGAGCAGTCAGAATGAACCCGGTTAAATTCAAAATGTTATCAGCTACAACATTAATCCCCGAGCGTAGCAGCTCAGGCGCGGCGGGGTATGACATATACGCAGATCAGTCGGGCTTTATTGTCGGCGGTGGTCGCCTCGCTGTATCAACAGGTTGGGCAATGGAGGTGCCAACGGGCTATTACGCCGAGATTCGACCGCGATCAGGCTTGGCCGTAAAGCATGGCATCGACACACTAGCAGGCGTTATTGATTCAGATTATCGGGGCGAGGTGAAGGCGGTGTTAATTAACCATAGCGACAGCACATTCATCATCAAAGCAGGCGACCGCATAGCCCAGCTAGTATTTAGAAAACATGAGACACCCAGCATTATGCTGGTCGATGAGCTAGGTGATAGTGTTCGCGGTGTTGGCGGATTTGGTAGCACAGGGGTATAGCATGAGTCACGCAGATAATAAAACTCACGGCGGCAAAGGTGTTAGCCCGGTAAGGCCCAGAAACGTGCGCCAGGCTGACATTAACTGGTCAATACTAATGGAGAACAACAAGCGCGAACGATTAGGGCTACCCATAATGACGCCAATAGAGGCTGATATTTTTGTTCAGTTGCAACACGCATAAAACCGAATTAGAATATAAGCCCTCTGGTAGACTTCCCCCTCGTTGTGTTGCCAGTAAAAACCCTGCTCTTTGAGTGGGGTTTTTTTTGCCTAAAATTTGAGTAAACGCTTTACAAACCCGCAAAAGCTGCTAATCTTACTAACACTTAATAAAGTTAATAGGGATTACCAAGATGGCAGCAAATAAATATATTCAGGTTGGGCTACCGAAAGAGCTATTCGATAAATTTGAGCGATTAGTAGCAACAGAAGAACGCACCACGGCAAAAATGGGCGAAATTCTTATTCGTGAAGCTATTGCGGCAAGGTTGTTAAAATGAGCAGGCGCAAATTCAACAGCATTGAGCAGGCCGCCAAAGCATCCAGGCTGGCCACTATCGAGCTGGCAGCACAGCGGGCAGCATTCAAAGCTAACGGTGGCACAGTGCAAAGCGTGGGCGTTACGCGGTCACATGACTTTAGTATTGGACAACAAACACAGCTTGTAATGATGAACGAGGGTAAATGATGAGCAATATCGACTGGGACGACATAGATTCTTGCGTAGACTGCGAGCATCAATATGACATAGCAGAGCTGCACGATGTTGACGGCGAGCTAGTATGCCAGAGTTGTATTGAAAGGCGAGGCGAGTAATGAAAGATGACTGGGCAAGGTTGCACAGACAAAGATCCCAGGGATTGCGCGAGACTTATGACGCCAGGATTGCCAACTGCCTAGCAGCAATGGGGATAGGGTCAGTATCACAGGTCAGGGAGAAGGTCGGCTTTGAGGGTATAGGCTGGATTGATAAAATACCGGCACTAGGCGAAAAGTCGAAAGCAAGAATATTAAAATCAATTGGCTATGATTACAAAAAACTAACGCCAATAGATAAAGCGATTTTGCTATTAGAATCTAACGGTTATGTAGTAACAAAACCAACGAGGTTATAAACATGAAATATTTAGCAGCAATACTTTTAACGATCTCAGTGACAGCAAGCGCCGAGGAGCCAAAGGAAAAAACTTGTGCGCTATACAGCAATCTGGCTAACAAA
>ERZ1046148.232-NODE-232-length-35561-cov-7.484876_pt1 | contig 35561 bp, 27 predicted proteins | sample MGYA00383090_ERZ1046148 | MGnify/ENA primary metagenome ERZ1046148 (study PRJEB29581, sample SAMEA5548360) | metagenome | biome: marine; feature: coastal; material: water | depth 25 m | study: Short-term variability in the microbial, nano- and picoplankton... | reverse complement strand
GATTTTCATGCGTTCTATGATCTCTTTTCCGGAGTCATCATCAAGACCTATGAGTTATTTTCGTTCTATTTTGAACCCATCCGCGAATCGGAGAATGACAAGAATATGGAGTGGCTTATTTGGCTAAGAGACCGTATTATTGAATACGAGAAAGAGGGTTCAGGGACGCCTCCGGCACACATTGCTTTCAAGGGTTGGAAGCCTCCGAAGCGTACTGGTTGACCCGTTCACGGGATCCTATTTTTATCGGACAATGAAAACAAGGGAGCCTTCCAAAAACCATCGCTTCATTTACTTGCGTTTGCTTTGAAGACCGTCAGTTCAATCATGATAGATACCTCTTCTTCGTTATCGTTTGTGAATGGAAGCGCACTGGTTTCAACACTGATTTCCAGTTCGAGTTCTCCCATTCCAAAGCCATCGAGAGTCCACTCCTCCAAAACTTGTATCGCGTTGTATCCAGTTTCGTTTCGCACTTGTCCATCGTAATCCGGATAGGTTTTGAGGTTGAGAACGAGGTCCCCCCCGTCATTTGATGAGCCGCTGAGATTATTGCTCTCTTCTTGCCATTGAGCTACTAGGTCGTTCTGTACGATGTTCGCAAAAACAGAATCTATTGGGTCTCCGGGGATTCCTGAGGTCTCGGTGTAAGAAAGCGTCACGGTTATTTTGCCAAATCGGTAGTCTTCATCGAGGAGAGATTGGTCAAGTGTAAACATTCGTGTTTCAGTATCACCATCCGCTACGATAACTGAATCTGTGATAGTAATTATTTGCTCGTCAAAGGTGACTTGCCAGTTATTATTACCGTCCACAATGCTTCGCACTCCATCATTCTTCGAGAGAAGGTTCAGAGTGTTAGCACCCAAAAATACAACCAACAGAGCAACTATGGCTGCTGTAAATTTATTTACAGTACTGTTGTCAAACAATTCGGTGAAACCATCGATATTAAACGAATCAAAATCATCTGTCATTCTTTCACACTCCTGCATTGGCAAAAACAACGGCAATGACGATGATGTATACTACCACTAGACTCATCATTATTGATATGTTTTTGAATACGTTTTCACTGAAACCGTCACCTCGTATTGACTCAATGTCAAGTTCGTTGTTGCCCATAAATTTAGTTGTAATCTTCTCTTCCCAGCCAATGAAAAATATAACGCCTATTGCAAGAATTGTCCCGGATATCATTTGCGGTATTGGAACTAGTGATTGGATAAGTTCGATTATACTTGAAGAAATAATTAGCAGAATGAGGAGAATCATCACCCTCATGAGATGTTTGTTCTGTTTTGAGGATGTATCAATAATTTTGAATTGAACCATCAAGTAAACAAACAGAAGGGGCTTTAATAGATACACTAGCATACCTGAGGTAAGATAGTTTACAAGATCAAAAATACTACTCGTCTCTTCACAGGTCCCCTCTAGACAACTATAGTAATAATCAAGCAACAAGGTATCTTGAATCCAATTAAAGAATCCAAGTATGAAAATTCCGAAAACGATGTACGTAATAGGTGAGGCACCGAATTTTATACTGCGGAATAACTCTCCAAAAAACAGTACCATAATGGTCACTGCTCCAGTTGACCATCCAAGATTTACAGCGAATAGCCACAACGCAGAAGGGTCCTCTGGCAATGTGATAAGGACACTTACAAACCATTCATTATTGAGGAAGGTGAAAGCCGAAAACCACCAAACCATTTGCCATCCAAACCATACAACTAAGAGAATCGCACTCGACTTGGACAACGATCTGTACTTTTCATCACCCGTTTGGTATTCTAGGACAATACCACGAATGTAAGTGTGAATCCAATAAATACCGACAACAATCCAAAGTGCAAGTTGAAAGGCAATCAGTTTCACACCAACGATAAAAATTAACGGAGGAACAACAAGACAGTATGTCCCAATGAGTCCGATTACTGAGGCGTTCCATAATTCGCCGCGCCCCAGATCTTTTGGTATGTGTAAGGCCATAGCAACCATGAGAATATTAAGAGAAATTTGGCTTCCTGCACGTATTAAAAGCAAGGTATCCCCTGTCACATTCCCTTCGAGAGAGAATAATCCCAAATCGATACTTGAGTGAGAAAACTGAGTGAAATACTGGCCGCGGATTGTCTCAGCAATCTGGTAAAGTGCCAGCATGATGAAAGTCCATCCAATCAATAAAGCTGAGAAACGTTTGTGGCTAGATTGGTTTTCACCCCGGTTAGACATGAAGATGGTAATGAGACCCAATATGAGATTGGTGATGGCCGCAACTGGTGCAAGTGATTCTTGGGCCATGGTGGCACCTCTCTCTCCAACTTTATAATCGATGTTCAGGATATGATAGAAGGTTTGCGATTATTCAGAGAAACTTATGACCTGATTTAGTTTGCACCAAACATGGAATTCCGTTCACTTGTGACAGAGGATATTCCATCGGTTTGGAGAATTAATGAAGAAGGGCTTCCTGGAACTGGTAAAGTTTCTGAGGAGGAGATAGCCATTCTTCTCGAACTATCGGAGTTGTCTCTTGGAGCATATGAAGGAGGAAAACTTCTCGGTTTTGTAATCTGTTTGCTTCCAGAAACCGAATACGGAAGTCTCAATTATGCATGGTTCAATCAAAAATTTCAACAGTTCCTTTATGTCGATAGGATTGCGGTTACAGAGGAGCATAGAAGCCGGGAAATCGGTTCATCACTGTATGCGAAGGTGTTTTTTGAAGCAAATAGACTTCGGGTCCCAGTGGCCGCAGAAGTAAGTCTTGAACCTCCCAATCCTGGTTCAATGCGGTTTCACTTCCGCCATGAATTTCAGGAAGTTGGAGTCCTGCGCCATGAAAGTAAATCTGTGACAATGATGATGCGCCCACATCAGAAAATCTAATCACTTCTAAAGACGAAAAAGCAGCAAGTCTGCGAACAGTCTTGTAATCTATCTTTACTTCAGATTACGCCTTGAGCCATCATTGCATCGGCAACCTTGAGGAATCCTGCAACGTTTGCTCCAAATACATAATCGCCATCACGGCCGTATTTCTTTGCGGTAGAGTATGCTTGCTCATGGATAGATACCATGATTCCACGTAACTTCGCATCGACTTCTTCACGGGTCCAAGACATTCGCAGTGAGTTTTGGCTCATCTCTAGTCCAGAGGTTGCTACTCCACCTGCATTGCTTGCCTTACCTGGTGCAAATAATACTCCTCCGTCTTGGAAGACTGTTACTGCATCAGGGGTACAAGGCATGTTTGCACCTTCGGCTACTGCGATTACATTGTTAGCGACAAGCATCTTTGCTTCACCGCCACTAATTTCATTCTGTGTAGCGCAAGGAAGTGCGACATCGACATTGACTCCCCACAGTCCATTGACCGCTGGTTCCGGGGCAGACTTGGTGAATGTAACTCCATCGAATTTGTCAGAATATTCACTGATTCGGCCACGACGGTTATTCTTTAGATCCATAATCCAAGCAAGTTTTTCACGGTCGATTCCAGCGGGGTCGTGAATCCATCCGGAGGAATCAGACATTGTAACTGGCTTTCCACCAAGGTCCAATACTTTCTCACAAGCAAATTGTGCAACGTTTCCGCTACCACTGATAGAGACTGTTGCTCCTTCGAAAGACTTGCCTTTAGTCCCAAGCATCTCACGTGCAAAATAAACTAGCCCATATCCAGTAGCTTCTGGGCGAATGAGAGAACCGCCGTATGAGCGCCCCTTGCCAGTTAAAACTCCAGCCTGGAAATCATTCTGTAATCTCTTGAACATTCCAAACAGGTATCCGATTTCGCGACCACCGACTCCAATGTCACCAGCAGGTACGTCACAGTTGTGGCCGATATGTCGCCACAACTCCATCATGAATGATTGACAGAACCTCATTACCTCACCATCAGACTTTCCCTTTGGATTGAAATCCGAACCTCCTTTTCCGCCACCCATAGGTAGTGTGGTTAGACTATTTTTGAATACCTGCTCGAACGCGAGAAACTTCAGTATTGAAGCGTTTACAGAAGGATGGAATCTTAGTCCGCCCTTGTAAGGACCAATTGCACTATTGAATTGGATACGGAAACCACGGTTTGTTTGAACTGAACCATTATCATCAACCCATGGGACTCTAAAGTGAATCAAACGTTCTGGCTCTACAATTCGCTCAACAATGCCTGCTTCTACATATTCTGGGTGGGCTTTTAAAACCGGTTCTAATGATTCTAACACTTCCCAAACAGCCTGGTGGAATTCAGGCTGGTCGGGATCTCTCCTCTTTACATTCTCAAAAATCTCGTTTATGACATTCATTTTAAGCACCTAAATTACACACTTGTGTAGTTGCGGCCACCTAAAGACCCTTTACAAGCATTGCCTAGACTCGCGCACCTTAGAAATATGGACAGACAGTATTGAACCGTTCCAGACGCTTCAATCTGCGTTCGCCATTTGCATCTGATTCAGACATCGACCTAATCGATTCCTCAATCAAAGCATGCTGGTCTGACTGAATTCCTAGCAAGGTACGGAGTTGTTCTAAAATCGCCCACTCATCCTCCGTAATTACTTCATCATCGAGAGCTGCTACCAAAGCGGACTGATATGTCGTTGCATCACCAATATGGTGTTGCGAATACTCGGTAGCATCGGCGATTGGAGAAGGATCGATACCTCTTGCCACATCCATTGCATCCCCCACATCAAAAGGAGAAACCCCCAGGGCAATGGCCAATACCTTGAGAATTGAAGCTTCATCATCAGTCACAATCTCATCGCTTAGTGCAGTGGTTAGCATCTCGATATAGAGATACAGCCCTCGGCTCGCAGTTAGTGCCATGGAATCGTCTTGTAGGGGTGTAGCGTTTGAGCATTGTCATTCTAACACACTTTTTGGATTCCAATGAAGAGTTTCAAATATCATAAGGGGTAGTCTTTGTCATCACTTGTATGTCAATTTGTAATCATGTGTGATACATTGATATACTGGATGTGGGGTGGAAGTGTTACGGAGGAATGCTGATGACCACCCATAGTACACTCGTCTCACTACGAATTACCGATGAAGAGATGTCTCTTCTCGATGCTCGCGTAGGACTAGATGGAGCACGAAACCGAAGTGATGTCATCAGAGCAGCTATCCGTTTATTCCTAGATGGACAGCCTCTACTTCCTGACATGGACACAATTACAATTCCAGTAGGCCGCTCTATGAAGAGTAGGCTAGGAGACCTATACGAAATGCAAGGAGTCAGTCCTGAACAGGCTGCATCTCAAGGATTGCAAGATTACGTACGACGCCTGATCAAGGAAGAGGCTGAATTGAATGATACTCTCGCTGAAGGATTGTTAGGGTCCCGAAGCAAGACTGTAGGACGCAAGGAGTTCACTGAGTGAAAACAGGGTGAGAGCCACATAATGGAGGGGATGGGAAAATGCGCTGGGAGAACGAAATTGGAAACAACCGTACTCCCACCTTCCGAAACGATGTTACACTACCAGGTAACATCGGTTTCGCTGCACTGCGTCTACGTGCAAAACTTGCACAAACTGGTAACCCAACACACGTCTCCCCGGGCAACCGGGGGGACTCCGATTCCGATCCTGCTTGCTGAGCAGGATTAGTTCCACACGCATCCGGACCCCACATCCGGGTGCAATTTACTCAAACGGTGCAGCCGCGTATCCAAGAACCTCAACCTCAAATACCTTCGACGAAGGCATCACTACATGCGTGGCGAGCCGGGTCTCTCTTGGTTGGCACATCCCACTCCAAGGGAAGGGCAAATCGAAATGATTGCCGAATGCCTTGAAACGCTCAAGAAAGGCGGAGCACATCTCGCTAGTGCACCAACTGGAATTGGAAAAACCGCTGCTGCATTGGCTGCAGCGTTAGAGTTCGCAACCTCGTTTGAAGAGCGAAAAACAATCATGTTCTTGACACCAAGACAAAGTCAACACAGAATTGTGGTGGACACAGTACGCCGAATTAATGCAATTAGAAAGGGCGAAAAAATAACTCTAGTAGATATGATTGGCCAAGCCAATATGTGTGTTGAACCATTTGCAGGAACAAGAGGTGCTAGTTTCTCATTACTGTGCTCAAGCCATCGTAAGAATAAGCAATGTCGACCTTGGATTACAAGTGCTCCTGGATTTGAAAAAAGAATTCTTTCCGACCCCATGCATGTTGGTGAATTAGTTGAAATGAGTAAAACACATATCGAAGATGGTGCGAAACGGCAAACATGCCCGTGGAAGGCTGCAAGAAATGCAGCTAAAGAAGCACAAATTATCGTATGTGATTACAATCATCTATTCATCGAAGAAGTCCGCAGTGCTTCACTGAAAGCAATGGACTTGAGATTAGATGATCTGGTAGTAGTCATCGACGAAGCCCACAACCTTCCCGACCGAGTTAGGATGGGGATGCAACGTAAACTCACCCCAACAATGGTACGAAATGCTGCCAGTGAGGTTGAAGAGCACCTAGGTAACTTGCAACGAGTTGCTCAAATAAATGGTGATACAAATACATCAGTCATGGTAAAATCGTGGAGCCTTGCTGTTTGCAAAGAGTTCAGATTAGTGTTGGCAAGGGAATTCCGCCGCATGCTTTCAGAATTAAATGATCAAAAGGAAATGCGTATTGAGGCTGAAAATGTTCTAGCATGGTTGGATGAGGCCTTTGATAAGGTAAACGCTACTGCAAATCAAGCCACCCTCAACGGTAATGATGTTACAACAATAACTCCCGATAAAAATACTCGTCTTCAAATGTTCAAGCACCTACTTGAAACCAATGAAGTTGAGATTGACGATGACGGAGATAATGAGCCCTCAGCCCATCTTTTAGCCCACTTAATCAATGTTCTAGCACGATTTGGAAATGGCCCAGCATTATGCTTGGTTTTCGAAGGAGAAGGAAAGGATGGGCGCATCATCTCACATCTTCTTGATGCAGGCTTGGTTGCGGAACCAATTCTAGAAAAGACCGCAGGTGCCATTCTAATGTCTGGAACCCTAGACCCACCACATATGTTTGCTGATTTACTAGGAATTCCAACCACTGCGCGAGGCGAATCGATTCATTCATCTCCGTTTGCCAAAGAGCGCAGGCCGATTGTAGTAGCGAGTGACGTTACGACGCTATACCGTGAAAGAGGCGAGGCCAATACTCAGAGAATTAGGGAACACATCTATTCTCTTGTGCAAAATACCCCTGGGAACGTTGCTGTTTTCGTTCCATCTTATCGCCACTTGGAAAATATCTTTGAATCTGTACACATACCTGGTGTAAAAAAAATGATTGAATCAAGAAGTTGGACGAAACAGGACATCGGGTCTTTGATGATCGACCTAAAAGACGCACCAAGAATGGGCCGTAAAATCCTCTTGGCAGGAGTATTCAATGGTAAATTATCTGAAGGAATCGACTATGCCGATGGAATTCTGGATGCGGTTGCATGCGTTGGAATCCCGAATGCTCCACCATCGGTATTTCAGAAATCTTTTGGAAATTACATCAAGGATAAATTTGGCTCCACCAACCATTGGCGATATGCAAACTCTCAGCCTGCGATTAATTCGATTTTACAAGCAATGGGTCGCCCGATAAGAGCTACAGGAGACCGAGCACTAATCTTATTGCTGGACAGAAGGCATACTGAGCGCACATATTCAATGTGCTATCCCCCCGACACTAAGATGAATCAAACTTCAAATGCAGAATCAACTGGCCGCTTTGCGAAACGCTTCTTTTCCAAAGTTCACAGAGAGGCTGAAATCTGAAAGGTTCAATATGTGCCGGCACTGGAGGGTAGTATTATGGAAGAGTGGGAAGAGGTCGAAATTCAAACTGTCAGCGACGGCTTTGATGCTAGTCCAACTGAACTTCATGCGGCTTTCGAGATATCTGGAGACCATCTAGCTGAAGTCCGTGACCGCCATACTATGATGCTAGTTACTTCAGGTGAATTACCTGAAAACCACATGGCAGAAATTGCTCCTGAACGTCGATTGAATTGGTTGATAGATGAACTAAATGGTCGACGACACAGTGATGGACTTTCACTACCACTTCACGGCGCAGATGATTCGATGATTGATCTATCCAAAGGTGAAATCGAAGGCTCGAGCATTCTAAAATTACGCGTAGGAGAAAATTTCGTTCGAAATTTACCACTACCTGCAGGCGTCGATTCGATTAAAGCGACATTCAAAGATGGCGTCTTAAATCTTCGTTGGTAATCAGCGATTTGGAATCTCAATAACCTGTCCAAGTTCACTTACCACTCTTGTCAATGCTTCTTGTGCATTGGCTTTGTGGCTTTCACCCATCTCGTGACGACTATACCTTGCTTCTTCAAACACATTATCCAGTGCATTCAATGCATCTTCAGACAACTGCGGCAGAGCAGATCGAATCGCCATTTCGAATTCCCGAACTGTTTCAAAATCTCGTCGCAAGAATCCACGTCCCATCAGTACGTGAACAAGGCTCTCGTAGCATTGGAAGATTGCTTCACGCATTGAATCGCCGGCTGCAAGTAATTCAGCAGTGTATGAGAATATGTCTGCTAGTTCTTTCGCAGCTTCGTCTGCTCTGCGACGCATGATTACAAACGCAGCCCCTGCACCGATTACGAGGAGTGCAACAATATATGCCCACCATGGTACATTTGAACCTTCATCAGCAAATGTGTAGTCTGGACTTTTGCCAGCACTGAAATCATTATTGAAGGCATTAACAGACTCCGTAGATAGGATTCCATTGCTAGTAACTGTCATCTTTAGCACAATAGGTCCATACTCTGAATGGTCCCCATAAGGTATCTCCGAATTGAATTCAAATTCTGCTAGTCCATTGGAATCTGTTTGTATCGTCAAATCATTGATTCTAGTTCCATTCGCATACTCGAGATATACATTGATGACAATTCCTTCAACACCCTGGCCAGTATCATCTGCAGTAACTGTTATTTCGCCCATTACAACTTCTTGCTCATCCTCAATAATTGGCTCAATGTCAACATCAAATGTAGCATCGATTGTAATTGCAATCGAGTTTGTCCATGCATTACCTGTACGTAGGTAGAGGGAGGAATTAACCGGGGTTTGTAACGACAATTGTGTCGGACCAGGTTCCATCCATGATGGCGCTATTGCAGTTAGAGTAAATGTGCCACCATTCCAGATAATATTCGAATTAATACATCGTGCATCTGAACCACTTGAGCCACAGTCTACTCCTTCTCCAAGGATGAGTTCTGCCGCATCGATAGTGACTCCTTGGCCACCAATCTCAGTTACTCGCCCTGTAATTACAATTGGATTGTTTATTCCGTCGCCTCGGACAGCATAACTGACTGCGGAGTCAATGTGCACGGTAACATCTGCCCAAACCAGTACTGTTGAATTCGAGTAGACAGGTAGGTGCCCTGTACTGCCTTCGAAACTGAATGACATAAGATGTGCACCACGTGCATATGCTGATTCTGCACGGATATCTGTAGTAAACTCACCATTTATCGAAGTGATAGCAGTAGCAACCTGCGAACCATCGATATAGATCAAAATTGTTTCACCGGCTAAGCCATCATTTAGTGCAGTATCGACATCATATAGCGTTCCTGAAACTTCCCAGAAATCATCGCGTGTTGCATCATTATCTACAATATCGATTGTAATTCCAGTACGGTGTGCAAGGAAGAAGGTTGTATTCCCTTGACCTGCCCGATACCAACCTTGTGCTGGAACTTCTGCATCCACTATGTGGTCACCATCGGTGAAGATATTCGGAACTTGCCAGTCAAAGGAGAAATTACCATTCGCATCTGTGGTCGCATTACCAATTGAAATTCCTTCAATTGAAACTAGTACAACCATATTAGAGAGTGGATTCATTTGGTTGTCACCAACAAATCCATCCACCGTAGTCATCTGGTCTACTGCTAATGGTGATTCAACGTTTATCTCAACAAATATCTTTGAATAAATATTCCAAGAACCATTATTGGACGATGGTAGGTACTGAAGAGTACCGGTAAATCGTGTTTCAAGAAGAATAGGCCCCAATTCTGCATCTGCAGGAACTGGGTGTACAGCATTGAATGTACCATCTGCACCGGTTGTGACATTTGTCAGGAATATTCCGCCAAGCCAAATCTCAATGGTTTCACCTTCTAGCGGATTATCAACAATATCTAGTAAACGGCCTTGAACAGTTAGTGTATCTTCTCGGTCAACTTGCCCACCTTGCGTCAATAACAGAATCTTAGTTGGAACTGCTACTGTAAAGTTCACTGAATCCACACTTGCATGATAGTATTCAGGGTTTGCACTGTCACCTTCACCAATTGGGTCAACCCAGTCTCTTCCACCAGTGAAACTGGTCTGGATATTATGTGGCCCTGCTGCTATGTTTTCTGGAGAAGTCCAAGCGAACATGAACACTCCATCTGCAGAATTGGATTGGACACTCGAGACCGGAACACCGTCTATGAGTAAGTAGACTACTGCGATTGAATCTACACCATCGATTTGAAGTGGATTGCCTAAATCATCCAATAGGGTTCCATTGACATAAAGAGTATCGCCAGCGGTAATTGCCGATGAACTCTCAGTGATATTGATCTCAGTTTGTCCTAACACTACAAAGAGTACTGATGTATTATCCCCAATCAATCCTATTGATCCCGGAGTCCCAAGGAATTCCGCATTCAAATTATGGAATCCGACAGGTAAGTTTGCAGGTGTTGTCAAATTCACATCAACAACTCCCAAAGCATCGGTAGTACCAACTGTTGTAACTGATGTTCCATTCAGTGTTACTGTTACTTGAACTCCAACTACTGGAGAACCTGTGTTGTCGAATAATTGCAATCTTGCATTTACATCATCTCCTCTATCGGTACGGTCGTTTAGAGATGGCTGATTGACACCATCAAGAGATGGCGTCACGAAGGTCAATGTGGTGTAGCCTCTACTATCGAACGATTGATTCGCGCTAGAGCCAGAATAATAATTCACAGATGGAATATATTGAGCTTCAGCAATATGCGTTCCAGCCATAAATCCAGAGCCCAGGGCGATTGTTGCTTCCCAAGTACCATTAGCCTGAATTTGGCCATTGGATAGTGTGAATCCAGTAGGTTGATCATCAATCAAGAACAAGACCGAGGCGCTTAGAGCAGCACCATTACGCAACTGAAGACCGCTACCATTGTCACTCTCTATGGTTCCAGTTATGGTGAATGCGTCACCTGCCACTGGATTTGCAACAATTGGGTCAACGACCATAATTGTAATCGAACGTACTGTGACTGTTGAAAGGTTTCGTTGTGCAGGCAATAGATCGAAACTTCCATTGTAGTAGTATGAAATCGAGATTAGTCCTAATGGCTGGTCGAAAGGTATTGTATGAACGAAACTGGTTCTTCCTTGAGCATCAGTTGTATTAGATGCTAGCCAAGTTTCATCAAACTTTACATCGATTGTATACCCACCTAAAGGCTGCCACATATTAGAGGACTCAACCATTTGTAAGGTCATGTTAACGTCCTCACCACGGTTGACAACCATTGGGTTTAGCGGTTGCATATTCTCGAATAGCGTCACACCTTGAACTAGAATCGAGTGACTACTAGAATCTGTCAGGTAGAATGCTGATGAGCCCTCAACTACTGAAATCACGAAAGTACGAGGCCCACGAAGAGTTCCATTGCTTAGCACATCCGTTGGTACTGAAAGATTGAAACTTCCATTTACTGCAGTGTATACACCATTAACTAATTTCTCACCAGGGTTGTCCAACCAGAACATATCAAGCGCTACAGCAGTGGTTAAATTTCTGCTTGCGTTATCGCCATCCTCAACTTGTCCCATCACTTGGAAATTAACTCCTGCAGTAATAGTCGATGGTATTGAATCTACTCTGATATTAGATGGCACCTGTACTGTGACATTTACTTCAGTAAAGTTGCCCCAATGCCTTGTTGCACCTGCTATCTTTGGAGAAGATACATCGTCAAGAACTTCCATTCGTAAGATGTACAGCCCGGGATCTACACCCGAAACAGTCCACAATAATGTTGCATTTCCTTCCGCATCACTAATTGCATTACCAATCGAAATATTTGCACCGCCATAATCCAAGATATAGTTCACTTGCGCACCACTAACATTGGAATTATCAGCTATATCACCGACCCAAGAATTGAGATTGATAGAACTATTCATTATCGCAATAATATCTGCCGGTTGGCCTTCTGGAGTTTCTACTATGACGTCGGATTCAATACCCCAAGTCGTAGAAGGCATTTGCGGAAGTGCGGGTGGTACTGCCGCATCGACATACTGGTAGTATGGGCCACCAGGTTGGGATGGTGTGTCGAAATCAGTCATGATTTGGAGATCATAAACTCCTGATGGCAAATTAGTTGGAGCTACTATCGTGACGTTATAGGTTCCAGTTGTGTTGTTAAGAAGGCCATTTGCCAAATCAATTGGCCCCATCACTGTAAGCAACTGGACCATTATTATTGAGTCGTTACCAAGTACTGCAGCACCTGTGACATCATCAGAAATATCTCCAACAACCCATGTAGTGTTGCCAAGGTATGTCCAATCATTGATGACTACTACATTGACATCAATGGTACCCATTATCCTTAAGCTTGAACTATTACTAGATGGTAAATAATACATATTTCCATCAAAGGCCATATCGAATGCATAATCTCCTGCATCCAAACTCGAGCTTGTTGTAAAAGTCGGTGATAATGTGCTTGACCCCGGGTCAGTAGTGGTATTTTCAGTAGTTCCATCAAAGTCGAAAGTGAAATTACCAGATAAATTCAAATCCAATTCACCACCAAGATGGTCGGTTACTTGAACAATAATTCCAACAGGATTGCCACGTAATTGAGATTGTGCTTGTAATTCAAGGAACAATAACCCTTGCAACCACCATGGGCTTCCAGAGGTATTCAGCGCATCGGTTGCATTGAGTGAATCGGGATAGAACACAAGAGATAGTTCGATTTCTCCAGCCTTCACATATGTGGTATTGATATCAAGAATGTGCGATATTGAGAATGCTCCATTGACTGTTTGATTGAATAGTTCGACGAAGGTTCCGCCTCCATTCAATTCTCTCATTCCAAATGATAGATTACCAGACAATGCTGACGGTACTGCTCCAAAGGACATCGTCGAGCCATTGATGTAAACCAATTCATCAATCTGAAGTATTGAATTATTCGCTCCCGGCCCTTCAATTGTTGCAGTTAGATTTGGTGCATCTCTTATGTCAAGAGTAATTGAATGAGTACTAGGTCGTAAGTGGAATTGTGGAGTTCCTGCAAACGATTGTGATGTATCTTGCCAGCCACTAAATCCTAGTGTTGCAGAAATATTGGTTTTCGTTTCAAGTTCATCTAGTGTGACATTGATTTCCCACACCCCGCCTGGACCAACAGTGCCAGACAAGTTAGTTGCTCCATCTTCTGAAGAAGTGAAATCAAGCCAAACTGTTAGTGGACCAATATCTTCTGATCCACCGGTTTCATTGTGTGCAAACAATAATTGTCCAGATACCACAGTTGTTGCCCCAGCTCCTAAAACTGGAGAGTCTGCTGGACCGGGACTATTGTGAGTAATGTTAGAGTCATCAGTCATGTTGACAAAGACTCCCAAGTCAATTCCATCGTGTGAAACATATCCGCTTTGAATATGTTCAATCACTATACTAGCAAATCCTGGAGCCGCTGGTGTATCCATTGTTCCATTCATTGAGAAGTTTCCATTTGAATCGGTAGTGATTGTTCCAAATAGGTTACCAATTGATGCTGCTGGTCCTGGAACATCACCAGCATCGGCAGCGCTTACTACGAAACCGCGTAGAGTAACGTCAGGAATAACAGTAACATTGTCGACATATTGTAACGTACCAGATACATTCATTTCGACTAAACCAGTTCGGTCATATGAGGTAGGCGTCCAAGTGATGTTGACAATTTCAATTTCTTCTGGTGCCGGACATGCTTCGAAAGGAATCCATCCAAGATCATCGCCGCCACTTCCAGGGCTCATTTCAAGGCGAACTTCGCCCCATTGGTTGAGATTTGCACCATAAACCGCATATCCATTACCTGTCCAAGAACCTCCACTATATCCTGTCACGAATCTAGCAGGTAGGCCTGCAGAACGTGCCATTGTAACGAATACCGACGTGAACTCCGCACAGGTTCCCTCTTTCGCCCGATTTAGTAACTCATAGGAAATATCTGCTTCAGGTGCAGCGCCACTACCATTGTAATTACGTTTGAAATCATATGTTGCATTTCCATCTCGCAGGAATGTTGCAATCGCATCGGCTTTGGAATAAGCATCTGTAGCACCTGCACTACTGATTACTTCGTTTGTAATGTTCATGATAAGCGATTCCGGTAGAGATGAATTCAAGAATTGCTGTGGTAGAATGGTTTCGTAGGAGGAATTGGTTCCTGCGATTGTATTGGCAGCAATTGTATCCCAATCAAACCAATATTCGTATTCTTCAACCCACATTTCAGAGAGAAGACCTGCGGTTATGTCATAGGAATGGGTATCATTTGATCTTGCTATTGCCAAAGTTGCATCTGACCAGAAAGTGATATTGAACTGATAAGCAGACATTGGAACCTTGCCCCCTAAAACAGGGTTTGCAAACGCAATATTCCATGCTACTGTATCATTTCCATAAGTTGACGGTGCCAAGTGTGTCATATTGGTATATGGTACAGTGATATCAGTGTAAGGATGCACATCGGTTTCCAGACCATATGCGGCACCAGTGTAGAAATCATAGGTGTGAACTCTCCAGCGGTGGACTCTCTCCAAGTCGACAACACCACTGGTATTGTTGGCCCAGAATACTACCTCGTTTTGGTCAGCATCGTCAGATGGGTCCCATGGGTTGAAAGGTGAACCTGCACAATTAGTGAACCAGAATAGTTGCGGACATTCGTCACCATCTAACATTCCTCCACCGTCTGTATCTGGGTTCCTCCAGTCTGTTCCGGTTTGATTCTCAACAGCATCAGGGATTCCATCGCCATCAAAGTCTTCTGGAAGAAGGTCATCAGTCGGGTCATTTTCGGGATTTGATGAATCGAAATATTCTTGCTTATCGTTGACACCACCAGAATCGGTATCGGCATTATCATCATCAGTCGACCATATGTCCTGACTGCCATTCGTAATACCTATCCAAGAATTGTCACATCCTGTTGTGACTTCGAAATAATTGTTTAATCCATCACCGTCGTCATCAAGATTATTGTCACACGGTTCCATAGGGTCTGTTCCAGACATTACTTCGTCGTAATCAATGACTCCATCTCCATCAGAATCTGCAAGTGTCGGATTTGAGAAGTAGCCATACACTCCAAGAGTTTCTTCCCAGTCAGCTAGGCCATCACCATCTGAATCAGAATAGTCGTCATCACAGTAATTCGGGAAAGAACCGCCTGAAATATCATGACACCATGAATTGTTTCTGCTTTCTATTGAAGCTCCAGAAGGTGGAGTTACAGATACCCCTTGTAGCACACTGTTTACCACACCACCATAAGAGAATTGAGTATACACCCCTGAATTATTGTAGAAGGCGATTCCCCCGACGGGGCGTAGTCCTGAGGCATCGGTTAGAGTCAATTGGCTGGAACCCGAATTGTAGGAAACTATGGTTGAAGTAAATTGAATTAGAGAATCACAAGGGTCAGTCCCATGGGAAGCATTTGATTCATCACCATCGTTTACTCCACCAGAATCAGTATCCGCAACATTCCACGATGTGCAGGAAAGATTCTCTTGCCAATTCTCTAATCCATCATTATCAAAGTCACCAGAATCTTCACGACGGGTTGGGTCTGTCTCATTGACATCGATCAAGCCGTTGCCGTTCTTGTCTTCATCACCATCATCAAACGCATCTCCGTCCGTGTTATTGTTACGAGGGTCACTGGCTTGTGCAGGACTACCATATTGTCCGTTAATCTCAACGCCATCATTTATTCCATCGCCATCGGTATCTGCATTAGTAGGGTCTGTAAGAAGAGTCAGTGCTTCATGTGAATCGTTTAGTCCATCATTATCAGTATCTGAATCAAGTGGATTAGTTGATGTTACGCCATCGGTTTCTGCTGTCATTGTTGCACAGCCACCTGGGCCAATTCCGAGGTGTGGCGAACATGGTGTTGTTGTTTCAGTAAACGAACCTGAAGGTCCTGGCCTGTAACATGGCTGTCCACCGCAAGTAGTTGTCCAAGATGGATTGATATATTCGTAGAGATTGATTAAGCCATCACCATCTGGGTCACCATTAGCACCATCTGCATTTGAAGCAGATGTTGCATTCAGATTGTTTGAAGCTTCCCAACCATCAGGCATACCATCACCATCGGTGTCCCAGCCGTCAGGGTCTTCGTCGTATAGTCCATCGCCATCATCATCATTGGTGGCACAATCAGCATCCCCATCGAAATCATTGTCAGCAGAATCTACCATGCCATCCTTGTCATTGTCAAATCCATCTGTACAGATATTTCCAACTGGATCTTCATCGCAAAGAATGACACTTCCGGTACCATCAGAACCTGAATCACCACATGCTAACTGGTTGTATTGCATGGCGTTTTCTTCGTCCCAATTATTCACTGGAATGGTTCCATTCCACCAAACACCGTTATCTAGTTCAGATGTGGTTGAAGAAAGGTCCCAATTCGAAGGTTGGCCGTAATTATATTCTTGTAAATTAGAGAAACCATCGCCATCAGGATCACCGATTGCACCGTCACTATTACTGCTCGAAAGTGGGTCTAATCCATACTGCCATTCCCAGCCATCTGGTAACTGATCATTGTCAGAATCCCAGTCATTAGGCTGGGTGTTAATGAGGTACTCAAGCCCATAAGTCAAACCATCTCCATCTTGGTCTGTTGCTGCAAGGGCAGTGAAAGATACGAACTCAATTGACGCAATAGTTGAGAGCAACATCAGCATTGCAAGTCCTAGGGACTTGAGCTTCTTTTGATCTAGTTCCCTAATCAATTTAGGACGAGCGGAAGATTGGATAGAGGAGATACGCAATGCTGACACCATTATGACGGCTGATTACAAGGCACTTAAGGGAAATGGAGTATTGTTCATACACAATTGTTGGAAATTGTCTCCCCTACGGGGAGATAAAATCATAATTTAGCACTGAATATTACAAATCTTCTAGTTCATCTAAAAGTTCTAAATCATCTTCTAAATCATCTTCATTAACCACTGCTTCTGGGATTTCTCCAAGTGCTTCATCCATAGCAAACAACGATTTCTGTTCTTCCTCTAATACTGCAAATTCTCGAGCGGAACTCTGGCCCCTACGATAAACTGCCAAGAAAATTACAACGATGATTCCAACATACAATCCAATCGTCTGTGGGCTTTCGAAATCTAGGGCGGAATTTATGATACAATCCATGCCTTCGCAAGCCGTCGAGAATATGAACTTGGGTGTTTGCTTTAGATGCGACGTACTTACTTCGCTGTCTAGCGGTTCGATAGAAAATTCGACTATTGCATCCTTGCCCGCAACTATATCATCTGCAGCCGTTAGAATCAAAGTAAATTCACTGTAATTAAAAGCTCCAATTTCAAGCAGAATTACGTTTCCAGATTCTGATGAACCGCTTGTGGTAAAACTAGCAGTCCAGCCTTCAGGAAGGCTTTGTGCAGATATTATGACATCCAACTCGATGTTATTTGAATTCAGAACACGGAAATCGATACTTTGTTCAGACCCCGGCAAGAAAGGAGTCAATTCAGTAACTCTTTCAACAAAGATTCGACCCGGTTTAACTTCTTCTTCCACTATAATTTCAAGCGGTAAATCGAAGTATCTTGGATCGCCTTCAGAGACTTCTTCTGTTACACGCAGGTATAGAGTATGGTTACCCGCAGTTACCTGGTCGCGCATCTCAATGGTCAACTCAACATCTCCAGAACTATCTGGCATCAAACGTATTGCAACAATATCACTCCCATTGTCATCTAGCATAGTGTAGTCCCATGCACCATATTGAGGATTCTCATCGGTGTTTTTCGCCAGTTTATCAGGGGAGATTAATCTCCAAGTATTCTGTGTTCCTTCATCTGTACTATCTGTAATCCGAATATCAAAACTAACTTCGGAACCCGGTGCAACTGGTCCGACACTTCCAATTTCTTGGCCATCAGAATCAGAGATAACTTCAGCAAGAATACCGAATGTTCGGTGCACAGTAAAAGAAGTCATTGAACTCAATTGGTCATCGCCTGTACTGAAACAATTCAATGTAAACATACCAATATCAACATCATCTCTCGAGGTTGGAGGGTAAATTTTCATTACAACTGATAGAATCTCATGTGAACCGAGGTCAGGGGTAACTGCATAGATTCCTTCTGTTACTAATTCTGCACCGGTATCATTGTCGTAAAAGACATACATCCAACTTGAACTTGGCATATTTTCTATCTTTATTTTGAAAGTGTCTGTATCAAAACCTGCATTGAATACATCAATGTAGAATTCGCCTACTTCATCCGAGTCAATGTAATGGGAGAGTGTTTCATCAAATGCTTCTGGGCGGTTTGAATCTGCAATCTGAATCTGATGTTCTTCATCTTCATAGACATTCAGTCTAGGGGGAGAGTACACTCCAACCTCTTCAATATCAAGAATTAATTTCTCGATTACAACTTCTTCACGAATATTATCTTCATTTTCAACAAATCCACGTGCCCATACCTCTATTCGGTCTGGAGCTGTTGATAAATCACCATCTGGCGCTTCTATCGATAGAGTTGCAATCTTGAATGAACCCCCGCCGTTCAACGAATATCCTGCAGGTTGGTCCCAGTTAGGTTCAGACCAAGTTCCCGGCAATGAAGTAAATAATTCAAACTCAACTTCCATAGCAATTCCCGCAGAACCTGTGTGTTCTACCATGAATTCAACGCTACTAATTTGACCGGGAGCAATTAGAACATCATCGGGCTGGCCCGTAGGAAGGGATAGGAACATCCCATATTCCATGAATTCTAATCCAGGATGACTGTAGACAACTGTATGGCCCTGTACATCTGTTATTTCCAATTGTAACGGATATTCTCCAGCCGCAATTCCTGCATCATAAGTCCAAGTATAATTTCCAACTAAACCGTTGTTATCAAGTCTTAAATCATCATCTTCAAACTCTTTGTCAAATACTGAATTTGTTCCAGATGGAGTTGATAATACAAGATCTACCGAATGAATGTCATCCCTGCCGAAAGCATCTCTAACATCAACCGAAAATTGGATTGTTCTAAATTCAGGACGATGATTTGGAGACCATTCTAATTGTTCTGCGTCAGTCCAAATACCACCCGGTGCGTGTACTTTAACACTAGAATCTGCAAGTGCATTTGCTTTCACAGATAATCTGGAAAAACTGTTAGTACTGTCTAAATCTCCAAAGGCGACCTCAACATCACAATCACCTTGCCCAATACCTCCTTGACCTTCACAAGTTGCTGAGCCATCTATCTGTAGGCGTAATTGTGAGCCCTGTTCTACGGTAAAGCCATCTTCAGGGACATCGAAAGAAATTTCGTTTATTGTCCATGCACAACCGGAACCCGGCAAGACACTATCTTGGCATGGCGAGGTTAGTTCCTGTGACACTGTATATGTCGCCCCACCTACCGAATTTAGAGTATATGTCAAATCAGCAGTTGAGCCTTCTTGGCCTTTGAATTTTAGGAAGATGTAAAGATTGACTTCGGAAGCACTTCCTTCACCATAGATTGTGATATCACTAATCAAATCATCAGAACGGAACTCCACACCAGATAGTATGCTTGCCTCTTTCTGGGAACCTTCAGGTTCCATGGTAGAAATCGAACCATCGCCACCCGAGCCACTCTCCTCATCTAGATACAAATTATAATTTTGCAAATTTGCAGGAACTTCCTTTTCAACAGGGTCATCTGCAAGAGTTTCGTACTCCATAGCAGGAAGTCCTGAAGACAGCATCAATAGCAGCACGAGGACTGGAACAAATCGCGATTTAAGCATGCGCACCAATATACCGTCTGCGTCGGGGTGTTAAACCGTTTTGCACTCATTGTACCCGAAGGGAGTCACCCTACGGGTGAATTTACCTTCGCCGTAGCGACCATGCAGTAGCCACACAAAGTCCGATAATTAGCAATGCCATCGGGTCGAAACTCCAGTCATCAAGAACCGAAATCTCAGCTTGTCCACCAGGTCCGCCTTCACAGCCTTCAGGAGGAGGGCCAATTCCTGGGCCCCACGTCTCTCCAAATCCTTCACAATCTCCACCGCCTTGGCCACCGCCAGTATCGCTAGACATATCGGCCTCACCATAGTAGCAAATCAAGAAGTAAGGGAATCCCATATCGCCATCTCCATTCTGCATAGCTGTGTGGTAATGATAGATTCCTTGAGGGAAGTCAGGAGTTGGTCCGAAATGGCCATTACATTGATCTAAATCTCCCAATCCGGGAGTATATTTGTAATCATCAATACCATTGTATCCTGTTTCACCATTTTTCAATTCATAAGAACTCTTCATTTCTACAATATTCATATTGTCATCATCATTTACAGTTTTGTCAATCGCAATATACCCAAAAACCGAACAAACAAGTACAAATGTCAGCACAATTGGCGCCATTGATCTTATTCCTTAAAAAATTGTAATTCGCCCGACTCATTCATTAGTTCCAAGCATAGCCCACGGTTTACGCAGGGGTAGCCGAGTTGGTCAAAGGCGCCGGGCTTAAGATCCGGTCTCAATGGGTTCGTGAGTTCAAATCTCACCCCCTGCACCAATCACGTTAGTGACCAGCCGCCATCAACTGGAAGGATGAATCCAGTGATGTATTCTGCGTTTGCAAGGAATTTAACAGCATTTGCAATGTCTTCTGGTTTGCCGGCTTTTCCCAATGGAACCTTTTCGAGAATCTTTGCAAATCTCTCTTTCTCCCAAGACGCGGCGAGTATTGCGCCCGGAGCAATTCCGTTTACCCTGATTTCAGGAGCTAATTCACCTGCTAAATTTACAATTAATTGACGTAAAGCCCCTTTTGTTGCGGTATAATGCGCCAGTTCTTCCCAGGCATGATTCCAACTGGTATCAACCATACCAATTACACAACCGTTTTTGGCCTTTAATTTGGGTGCCAAACCTTGTGTTATGAAGAAGGGAGCATCTAGATGTATAGAGGTGAATCTACGTAGTTCTTGAGGAGTAACTGTAGCGAAGTCTTCGGTATTATAGATTGAAGCATTGTGGATTAAAAGATCGATTCCTCCCGCCTCTTCGACTAATTTATGGTCGTGGATTTCTTCAATAATTCGGAACAACTCTTCATCGCTTGATAAGTCGCCAGAAACGATAGCACCGCGACCTCTTTTTATCAGATGGCGGGCTTGAGTAACAGAACGATTGCAATGAATGATTACAGACCATCCATCATCGAGTAACATATTGGTAATTGCAGCACCGATTCGGCGAGCACCACCTGTGATTACAGCCACTCGCATAACTGGGCGATGTCGACTTGAGGCTTGAATGCTCGTAAACTAGCAACACGACTCTTTTTCCACTCCATCCCTTCGGGATGGTTACAGGGGGGGATGATATGACCGTTCGAAAGTTATCAATGGCCAAAGCGCGACCTCGTCTTCCGGACTGGTTCCGAACAAAATTACCAACTGGTGAATTACAAAAGAAATTCAATGAAACCAAGAGCACTGTCACTGACAATATGCTACATACTGTTTGCCAAGAAGCAAGGTGTCCTAACATCCATGAGTGCTGGGCTGCAAAGGATGCGACCTTCATGGTAGCAGGCCAAGAGTGTACTCGTGGATGCCGCTTTTGTGCTGTTGGGACTATCAAAAGACCACCCCCTCTAGATGATGACGAGCCTACAAATTTGGCAGATGCAATTTCTACAATGGGACTTAATCATGCGGTGATTACTGTAGTTAATCGCGACGACCTTTCCGATAGTGGCGCGTCCCATTACAGAAAATGTCTTGAAGCCGTTAGAGCAACTTCACCAGAAGTTACTCTCGAACTACTGTGCAGTGATTTGGCAGGTGACCATCAAGCCTTAGCACAATTACTTGATGGTCTTGAACTCGAGGTTTTTGCCCACAATGTCGAGTGTGTACCGCGCTTAGATTCGATAGTAAGAGATTCACGAGCTTCATTCAAACAATCGATTGGCATCCTTGTAGAAGCCAAAAAATTACGTCCAGACATACTAACAAAATCATCTCTGATGGTTGGACTAGGTGAGACTGATGAAGAAATCATTGCGGCATTGCAACTCCTAAGAGAGGCTGATGTCGATCTTGTAACCATAGGTCAATACCTCGCACCCAGTCCTAACCATTTGGCTGTTGATAGATTTCCTGAACCATCAAAATATGATGAGTGGAGTATCGAAATTGAGAGGATGGGTTTCCTTGGATGGGCTTGTGGTCCGCTAGTTAGATCATCCTACCGAGCAGGTGACCTTCTAGCCAAGGCATCGGCAAGGCTTAGAACAGACAAGGAGTGAGGCGATACATGTCGGGGAAAAATGAGGGGGGTATGGACACATATACTGTCCCGACAGCACCGTTCCGTCCTGGCGATGATGCAGATTTTGGTGGCTCTTGGAAAGAGCAACCGGGAGATTTATCGCGACCCGATCCTGCAAACTGTACCGCTCCTGAAACACACGACCATGCTCATGGACTAATTCGCGTACTTGGTGATGATGATTCTGCATCTGGTGAATGGAACCCTGAATTGAATGCTGATGAATTAATTCGTGGCCTTGAGATGATGATGCGCCTTCGTATTTTTGATGACAGAATGATTAAGATGCAAAGAACTGGAAAACTTTCTTTCTACATGCGCTCATTAGGCGAAGAAGCTATTGCTATTGCTCAGACCATGGCTCTTGATGATACAGATTGGATTTTCCCTTCATACCGCCAACCGGGTGCACAATTTGTTAGAGGACGAGATATGGTCAGTATGATTTGCCACTGTATTGGAAATACCGAAGATAATCTGAAAGGACGTCAAATGCCGGTTCATTACTCGTGGAAGGAAGGACATTTCATTTCAATTTCTAGCCCTGTAGGCACCCAATTTAGCCAAGCTGTTGGAGTTGCAATGGCTTCAGCATACAAGGGTGATGACCAAGCAACAATCACTTGGCTAGGTGACGGAACAAGCGCACAGGGAGACTATCACTACGGCCTGAACTTTGCATCCGTATTCAAACCGCCAGTTATTCTCAATGTAGTAAATAACCAATGGGCGATTTCAACTCATCGTAATATTGCAACAGGAGGCGAAAACTTCGCTGCCCGTGGTCTGGCATATGGAATCCCGTCGCTAAGAGTAGATGGAAATGATTTCCTCGCCCTTTACTCAGTCACAAAATGGGCTCGTGAGCGTGCTCGTGCTGGAAAAGGTGCAACCCATATCGAGGTATACACTTACAGAGCAGGCGGACACTCATCATCTGACGACCCTTCGATATACAGGCCGGGTAATGAATTCGAATTTTGGCCAGGTGGGGACCCAGTTGCGCGTCTTAAGAATCACTTGATTAGTATAGGTGCATGGTCGGAAGAGAAAGATGTAGAACTTACTGAAAAAATTGATACTGAAGTTATGGCTGCTTACAAGGAAGCTTGTACGTTTGGTGATTTGGCAAATGGTCCTTTCCCACCAGCATCAACAATATTTACAGAAGTTTACGAAGAGGTCCCTTGGCATGTTCAAGAGCAAAGAGAGGAACTAGGCAAGTGAGGTGATTGATATGACAGAGATGAATATGATTCAATCCTTAAATAGCGCTCTTGATAACCTCCTTGAGACCGATGAAAATGTCGTAATTTTCGGAGAAGATGTAGGTTATTTCGGAGGTGTTTTCCGCGTAACAGATGGTTTGCAAAAGAAACATGGAACTCACCGTGTGTTTGATGCACCGCTTGCTGAAGGTGGAATTGCAGCAATCGCATTTGGCATGGGACTAAACGGCCTACGCCCGGTTGCTGAAATTCAATTTGCAGACTATATCTTCCCAGCATACGACCAAATCGTAAACGAAATAGCAAAACTTAGACACCGTTCTGGCGGTGAATTTTCGACACCTGTCACAATTAGAACACCTGCCGGTGGTGGAATCAAAGGAGGCCACCATCATTCACAAAGTCCCGAATCACAATTTACACACACTCCCGGGTTGAAAGTGGTTTACTGTTCTAATCCTAGTAATGCCAAAGGATTACTCACCAGTGCAATAGAATGCAACGACCCAGTAATTTTCTTTGAACCAAAGAGATGCTACAGAGGTCCATTTTATGGCGACCCACACAATGTTCCAACTTGGAAAGGCCACCCTAAATCTGATGTCCCAGATGGCCATTACTCTATTCCACTAGAGCAAGCAGAAGTTGTAAGGGAAGGCGATGCATGTACTGTTATCGCCTGGGGTACTATGGTTCATGTTGCTGAGCAAGCAATCAAGAATAGTGGAATAAATGCTGAATTGATTGATCTACAAACACTCGTCCCATGGGACCGTGACACTGTTGTAAACTCTGTAAACAAAACTGGACGTTGTGTTATTGTTCATGAAGCCCCAAAAACAAGTGGATTTGGTGCAGAGATGAGTGCTTCGATTCAAGAGCGATGCTTCTGGCATCTTGAGGCACCAATCATTCGCGTAACCGGTTGGGATACGCCTTTCCCTCACACAACTGAGTGGGATTACATTCCAAGCCCTGAAAGAATCGCAGCGGCTATTAAGAAAACACAGGAGGCATAAAAATGGGAATATTTGCATTCAAGCTACCAGATATAGGAGAAGGAGTCGTAGAAGGAGAAGTTGTCGAATGGATGGTTTCTGTTGGAGATTCTGTAAAAGAAGATGACCCGATTCTATCGGTGATGACTGACAAAGCAACTGTAGAGATACCCTCTCCCACAGATGGTACCGTCAAATCATTAGTCGGAGAACCTGGCACTGTACTAGCAGTTGGTCAAGTTTGTATTGAATTTGAAACCGATGGTGAGAGTTCGAGCCCAGCACCTGTAGAAGAGAAAGTCGATGAAGTAGCTGAGCCTGAGCCAGCCCCTGAGATTGAGCCTGAAGTTACCCCTGAGCCAGTTGCAAAACCTGCTCCGGCACCGGTTGCAAAACCAACACCTGTTGCTGTTGCAGCACCAGGAGCAAGAGCACTCGCTTCACCAGCAGTTCGCCAGCGTGCACGTGAAAGTGGTATTGAACTTTCAACTGTAACTGGAAGTGGACCTGCTGGAAGAATTACCCATGCAGATCTAGATTCATGGAAGGAAGCAGGTAGCCCTGTCGCTGCTGCCGGACCTTCCAGAGCTGCTCTTTCAGGAGTTACTGAAGTCCCAGTTATCGGATTGCGCCGTAAGATTGCAGAATCTATGACTGCATCATACACCACAATACCTCATTTCAGTTATTTCGAGGAAGTTGACATCACAGATTTAGAGACTCTAAGAGTACATTTGAACGCTTCTCGCAAGGAAGGTCAGCCAAAACTAACCTATCTGCCATTCATTATGCAAGGACTTGTCAGAGCATTGGGCGAAAACCCAGTTTGCAATGCTCTATATGATGATGAAAAGGGAGTTGTCTCAAGGCATGAGGCGATTCATCTAGGGATTGCTACACAAACCGATAGAGGTCTGTATGTACCTGTTGTCAAGCATGTTGAAGCACAGGACATCTGGTCATCAGCATCAGAAATGCAACGAGTTAGCCAAGCGGCACGTGATGGCACTGCTGGATTAGAAGAGTTGACAGGTTCTACCTTCACAATTACCAGTCTAGGTAGAATGGGGGGCCTGGGTGCAACTCCAATTATCAACAAACCTGAAGTTGGTATCCTTGGAGTTCACAATGCAGTTGACACACCAGTTGTTCGTAACGGACAAATTGTAATTCGCAAGATGCTTCGACTTTCATCATCTTGGGACCACCGTGTTGTTGACGGGTGGGACGGCGCAGTTCTTGTTCAGAGACTCAAGACTCTTCTTGAGAACCCTGCAACTATCTTCATGTGAGGCTGATTAAAATGGATACTCGAAAGTGTAAGGTCCTAGTTATAGGCGCAGGCCCTGGTGGCTATGTTGCCGCTATTCGTTCAGCACAACTCGGAATGGATACCGTAATCGTCGAAGGCGAGAGAGCAGGTGGAACCTGTTTGATTCGCGGATGCATTCCATCAAAAGCTATGATTCACGCTGCCCATAAATTTCACGAGTTAGCAAAGCACGCTAAAAAAGGCGGCCATATGGGGATTTCAATTCCTGGACCGGCAGAACTCGAAATGTCTAGCCTAAAAGGCTGGAAGGACGGGATTGTTGACCGTTTAAACAAGGGTGTTGAACACTTGTTGAAGAGTTCTGGTGCTGAATTAATTACCGGCTGGGCTGAATTCAAAGATGCAAAAACTGTGGTTGTCGGTGATTTACAAATCGAAGCAGAAAATGTGATTCTAGCAAATGGTAGTGTTCCAATTGAATTGCCATTCATGAAATATGGCGATGGTGTTATCTCTAGTAGAGAGGCGTTAGATATTGATGAAAAACTCGGCCACTTGGTCGTGGTTGGTGGAGGATATATCGGTCTTGAATTAGGAATTGTTCACCGAATGCTTGGTGCTGAAGTAACAATTGTTGAAGCCATGGATAGTGTTCTACCTATTTTCGATAAAGAATTGAGAAGACCGCTGGAATTATTCCTGAAGAAAAACAAAGTCAAGGTCAATACAGGTGTCTTTGCCAAGGGTGTTGAAAAGTTGGACAGTGGTAAACTAAAGTTAAATTTCATCGACAAGAAAAATGCTGATGATGAATCTAAGATGCAGTCTGTAGAAGCAGACCGTGTACTAGTGACAGTAGGGCGAAGACCACGAAGTGAAGGATTAGCACCAACAGGTGTAGCACTTAGCGAGCGTGGATTTGTCAAGGTCAACGACCAATGTCAAACCAACATGAAAGGTGTCTATGCTATCGGTGATGTTTCAGACTTAGGTGAAATGCTAGCACACGTCGCTTCTTTCCAAGGGGAAATGGTCGCAGAAATTATTGCTGGTCACAACCGCGCTTACAATCCAGTCGCAGTACCTGCAATCGTATTCACAGAGCCGGAGATCGTTTCTGTTGGAATGTCGCCTGATGAAGCTAAAGAGGCAGGTCATCCAGTAATTACAGGGAAGTTCCCACTAGCTGCAAATGGAAGGTCACTCACTCAAGAAGCAGAGAAGACAGGAGGATTTGTCAGAGTTGTTGCAAGAGAAGACGACCATAGAATCCTAGGTGTCCAAGCGGTTGGAACACATGTCAGTGAACTGGTAGGTGAATGGACACTAGCCCTAGAAATGGGTGCTTTACTCGAAGATATTGCTGCCACAATCCATGCACATCCTACAATGACAGAGATGACTCATGAAGCCGTCTTAGCAACACTTGGACATGCGATTCATATCGCTTAATTCTAGGATAATTCTGTTCTTATTCAAGTAAAATACATTTCGAACCAATGAGCATAATGTTCCTTTCGAACTGGCTGATATTGAACTTGAAATTGGGGAAGGATTGCAACTTCGTCTTGAAACTGATCAAGTTCGTGATTGGCACAAACCCAGTACTTCAGGGCTCATGACTGCGCCGGTTTGAATTCTTTGATTTGAATTTCAGAATTGTTCAAATGAGGTGCGGGTTGATCAGAGCGATTCGATGACCATAGCGATTCCTTGACCGCCACCAATACACGCAGTTGCAACTCCATACTTGCCACCACAACGCTTCAATTCATGAGCTAGGGTTAGTACAAGGCGAGTGCCAGTTGCTGCAAGAGGATGACCCAAACCAACCGCTCCACCGTTAACATTGACTTTCTCAACATCTAATCCGAGGTCCTTGACACAAGCAACCGCTTGGCCTGCAAATGCCTCATTGATTTCCCAACGGTCAATATCCTCGATTGCCAATCCTGCCCTTTCTAGGGCTAGGCGGCTACTAGGAACTGGCCCATATGCCATAATTGCAGGCTCTAAGCCTACAATTCCCCATGAAACTATTCTGGCAAGTGGTGAATCACCATCTGCTTCTGCTTTGGATGCAGACTTAATGACAACCGCAGCAGCACCATCAACAACACCACTTGCATTCCCGGCTGTAACTAGACTTTCAGGACCGAATGCTGTCCTAAGTTCAGCCAATGATTCTGGAGTGCTTCCAGTCACAACGTGATCTTCATCCTTGAATGTAACATCGTTTACTGGAACAATCTCTTGCTCCCAAACACCTTCAGCAATAGAAGTCGCTGTGCGAGAATGGGACATTGCAGCAAACTCATCAGTTTCTTCACGAGTTACACCTTTACGCTTGCAGATTTCATCACTGGTCTGAGCCATGAATGAGCCACACATGCCATCTAGAAGATTTGTGAAAAGGTAGTCTTCCATGTCTTTCTCCAACTCAGTGCCTGCACGAGGAGGGCGGGCTAATCGGTAGGTGTCACGCATTCCACGAAGAACATGCGGTGCCTGGGATAGGTTCTCCATTCCACCAGCAACAACTGTTTGCGCTTCATTTAACATAATCATCTGAGCACCTGATACAATCGCTTGTACTCCACTACCACAGATACGGGATAGAGTTAGCATTGGTACTTCTTGTGGGATGCCGGCGCCTAATCCTGCATGACGAGCTCCAAAGATTGCTTGGTCGCAGGTTTGTAGTGCATATCCCATGACAACATGGTCAACAGAATCAGCAGGAGTGCCGGTTTTATCTAACGCTCCCTTGATTGCGATTTCCCCGAGTTTTAAGGCGCTTACATCCTTGAGAAGTCCGCCCGGTTGTCCGTCTCCACGCTTACCACCTTGCCATTCACAAAATGGAGTACGTGCTCCGCCTACGATTACGACATCTTCTGCCATAGCCCGGCGATTGGACGCCACCTAATCAATTTACTAGATGGGTTAAACTTAATTTTCATATATTTGCCATTCGGCGTTTGAATCTTTTATTCGATACCAATCTTGTTCTTTAGCATGGCATTGCATATTAGTATGGGATATAATGTTATTTCTACTGCGAAATTTCATTCGACAAAATCGTAGAGGTTATCCCAGTAATCATCTAGAGTAACTAGTGCCTCTTCTATACTGACTACTGATAATTTACCGTCCTCGCCAACAGAAAGCAATTTCATTTTTTCTAATTTTGCAAGTGCATCATCTACTTCAAAATCAATATCATGTCCAAACGAGTTTAGCAACCATTCTTCGATTTTATCATCGAGTTCCTCCTCATTCATTGCAACATCAGATTCTTTGATGAAAACGTAAGCACAAATGGCTTCCTTTACCTCTTGTTCTTCAGCCATATCAATCAGATATGTCAAAACACTTTCATTATTGGCAATTCCTTTGAAATACATATCTTTAGCAACTGCACTCCTAAATTTTTCTCTTGTCTTTTGGTATGACGTGTATGTTTTCAACACATAAGTTCCTAATGCAGTTAACAAACCACCGATTAGTGAAAGAGATGTATCACCTGATTCGCTACCAAAAAGCATCGGTCCATATTTCATTGAAAGGGACACAATACCTCCGATTAATGGGGCACCAATTTTGATTTTCTCTAATGTCCTCATACTTGGAGAGGTATTTGGAAATATCACTTCCATATCGAGATGAGGTACATCTTTGAATAATCGAATATGAAGTCCTTCCCCCTCTTCACCGAGGTAGTATTTCTTGCGTTTACGGTCAGCCATAAACCAATCCTTATCATTGAATTCTAGGACTGTTAGCACATTACCAAAAATCCTTACATTTTTCATTTCTTTTTTCAGACCATATAATGATTTGATCTCGGTTTGCTTGTAATTATCCCCTAGCCTGTACAATTTCATATTTTTAAATTCATCAAATCTAACATCCAAACTTATTGCTAGTACATCCTCACCTTCCAGGGCCTCATCGATTTCCTTATCCGTAATAGGTAACCAATTTCCATCAATCATTGTTTCATCCAAATTTTGTAAAAATGATGAGATTTTCTCATTGTCGTAATCTAGGTTATCATTACTATCAGGGTTCATTGACTCATAACCCGATTTTAGTGACTCGAGGTTATCGTGCATATCGTGATGCCAAATGACTTCAAACATTTTGAATAGGTTTGAATAACCTTCATTCGATTTTTTAGAAGCTGAAAAATCATTTAGTAACACTTGCTTAATTTTATTCCTACTAACAGGAATGAACTGTTGCCTAGTATCTATTTCGACGAGTTCCGCCATGTGTCTTCTAAATTAAGATAGCAAATAAAATTACGCTAAACCAATTAGTGCGATACCACCAATTAACATAACTATTGGAAGCATTACTAACTCGAATCCTGAACGTGATCTTCCGAGATTAGATAGTTCTGTTCCGCGCTGTAGAGTGCACTTCACACCAGGGGCATCTTCGTTGCCCCAAACTTCGATTATACTGTTACCTAGAGTTCCATCCAAGCCTTCTGCTGCCAATGCATCACTGGTTCGAGGCTTAGTTTGGCCAAGTACGTAAACGGGGTTTCCAAGACGTAGACCATGCAATGTCCAGCGGTGCTTCTTGACTCTAGCACCACCAAGCATTCCTGCAATTGCTTGAGACATCATTTGCTTTCCGAGAGTCTGTGCAAACTTTCCATCCCAGCGCTTTAGGTACTGTCCGTAATCTGTTCTTTTGAATGAATTTGTATTTACACGAATTCCCCCGGTTCCATCGTGGAGTATGAATGGGCATCCACCTGCATCTGAGCGAACGGTTACCCAATGACATTCCTCTTTGGAGTTGCCTTCACTATCTTTGGTAGTACGGCACTGATATTGCTCATACGACCACTGGTAACCTACCATGTTACCGACTGTCATGTTTTGATTACCATCCACTACTACGGTTAAGCATCCCTCATCGATAGGCCTTACTTGACCTACAAGTTCAGGATTGCCAACAGGTGCTGAGCGAACTAGAGAAGTTGGTGTATCTATCATCTGCCTCAGCATCTTAGATTTGAAGTAACCAACTAGAGAAAGTACCAATCCTATTCCTGCTATACCAATTGCAGGTCTAAGATCGCCTTCGTATTCCCCGCCTGACATTAGGGCTGCTGCCGCAATTAGTATGCAAGCGATTGCAAGTATGCAATAAACTGCGAATAGCGTCATTGTAGCTGGAATGGGGGTGCCAACCTTAGATGGGTGCTCAGGCAATGCAGAGCCATCACCATGTGGAGCATACCTGTCTTCATTGTTCCAAGTCGTAGGCCCAGGTGCAGGAAGTATCCAATCACTAGGGTCTGTTGTTGGCACATAGGAGGTCTGGCTCATCCACCAGTTATCGATTGACAAACCGCTTGCCTCAGCTTTAGCTTCTAACTCCGCAGGGTCTATCGAACTCTGCCTCACATCATGTAAATTTGATTCTAGAGAACCAGGGGAGGTGAATGCCATCATCAATAAACCGAATGCAGCAACTACTAGCGTATTTGTATCATTAACTGCCATAAAGAAACCAATCAAAGTGATGATTAGACCTATTGCCCAAAGTAACCATCCAACCCAATTGTAAGGAAGGTTAACTTTGAAGGTCCCACCGTTGAGGTCTAACTCCTGTATGTCCATAGCCCGTCTAACTGAAGGCTACACATGAATGTTTTCTAAGACATGCTTGCAGGCTTGTGGTCCCAAATAGCCCAAGTCCCAGTTGCGGTTGCAACAACTCTGTCTGATTCAGTAACGATCCTTCCTTCAAGATGAGCAACATTTCTTCCTCGCTTGACAACACTTCCTTTTGCAATTATTTTTTCACCGGGGCGTGCTGCTGATATGAAAGAAACATTGAGTTGTGTAGTTGCACACCATTCTTCTTTTGGAAGAATAGATACCAATGAACCCCCAAGGGCCATATCCAGCATCATAGTGTACAAACCACCATGTGCAACACCACCTTTATTGCAATGTTTAGATTCTATATTAAGTTGTACTGAGGCTTTTCCCAAGCCCCATTCACCTCTTTCTATACCAATGGTTACTGCCATCTCACTAAGATTACCGGGTTGTGAAAGTTCCACCATCAAATAACACCTACAACTTTGATTAGAATTCGTTTTCGACGTTTTCCGTCGAATTCGGCATAGTGAATTTGTTCCCAATTTCCAAGATGGAGCCGCCCATTACTAACAGGCATTGTTACTTGTTGTCCGAGTAATTGTCTCTTGAGGTGGGCATCACCATTGTCCTCTCCTGTGCGATGATGATGATACTCTTCACCATCTTTACCACCAGAACCGTAGAAAGGTGCAAGCTTCTCTAACCATTTCATGATATCATGATGTAGGCCATATTCAAGATCGTTTACGTAACATGAAGCCGTTATGTGCATTGGATTAACCAAGACTAACCCGTCTTTGATTCCGCTTTGCTCAACTACACGCTGGACATCCCTGGTGATACACATTATCTCGTATCGCTCTTCGGTCTCAACCCACATTTCTTCAACGTAAGTTGCTGCTTGACCAGTGATTAATTGTCCCATTGAAACGCACCATTATCCAAGTAATGATGAGTCGTCTAAACCGTTATTTGTTATCATTAATGGAATAGCAATAATTAATCCACAAATACCGTTACAGAGCACGAGGAATATAGCACCAAAGCCTACTACTGCTCCTGAAAGTTGGTCGAGTTCCTCCCGTTCTTGGTCAGATAGGCCCTCTTCCTCAGCGAGATCATCCAGCATACCAGGCATCATTGTGAGCGATACAACCCCTATTATTGTACTAATTACAATCATCAATAATGAAAGATGAACTCCTCGCTTCTGGTAGTTTGTCATCATAGCGCCTCCTGCAATTAAGCCACCAGAGATTCCAACATTAGCAACAGATAATACGATAAAAAGTCCACCTAAGGCAATAGTATCACCTATGTTAAATACCTCTCCAATTATGGTTATTACTCCAAAAACGATAATTAAAATTCCAACAACCTTTGGACCAGCAGAGGGTTGTTGGATGAAAATTACATTTTGTGGAAGGCCGGTATTTGGGTCAATCATTACAGTTTGCTGTTGAATTTGTGAATGACCAGCATTTGGGTCAATCATTACACTTTGTGGCTGTACATTCTGGGGCGCCGGTGTTATATTTGGCTGGTAATGATGGTGATGAACATCACCAGAGATTACGCTGTCGCTAATTCCACCAGAGGTGCTTTCATCAGGCTGCATGTAATCTGGTTGCGCACAGTAGTCATTGAACCTTGTGCAATTGATAACCATACTCAAGAAGGGGCAACTAGTGGCACTACCATGGCTGATGTACTTCTTGTATACAAGAAGAACTTCGAAGGGATTCATGATGAATCTCTCCAATTGGTAAAAGATGTACTAAACTCCCAATCCGATTCACTGCGCGTTGATATTCGAGCAAGAGAGCAGGTGCGACGTGCAGATTTCATAGGTCGCGATTTGGTTATTGTTCTTGGGGGAGATGGGACATTAACTTCAATTTCTCATAATATTGACTCAAATACACCAGTAATGGGAGTTAATTCACATCCGAGAAGTGATGATCCAAATGGCTCATTAGGATTCTATATGGATAGCGACATAGATACATTTTCAGACGATTTGGATGCTGCACTTTCTGGAACTGCAATCACGAACCAACTCCCAAGATTACAAGCCACGATTGAAACAACAAGTGGTAACAAGATCCGTAGTGATCCTGCCATGAACGACTTGCTGGTTGCTAATACTCATCAATACGCGCCATCGAAATATCACCTGAGGCGCGGAGATATTGATATTGAACAGCACTCTAGTGGGCTACTATTCTCTACTTGGTTAGGTCAAGGTGCTTGGTTCAATCAAATTTCACGTAAAGCAAACCTTGGGGATGCCGGCGATTCTGAAACTCATTACCTTGTGGTTGCTAGAGACCTTGACTCACAAATAGAAGATGAAACATACCTCGCATGGACAAATGAGCCTACGGTGATAACCAGTGACATGCACAGAGGGTATGTTGTCCCGGATGGCTGGGATGAATACCAATTCAATCGTGGAGCTACAATTACAGTAGATCTAACAGGGCCAATCCTTCAATTACTAACCTTCAGGAATACTATGAAAGAGCGATTCAGGCAATCTTAGTGTGGCAATATCAAACTGCAGGCTACATCTCTTGTTAACAAACAATAATCACGAATAGTTCATTTGTGATTGTCCTTACCGCCTTCATAATGAGTGCTGAACGCTTTGAAATTCTTCGACGCAGTGTTTTCGAGGCACCTGTTATTATGAAAGGAGAATATCCTTACTTCATCCACCCTCTATCAGATGGTGTTCCTCGACAATCGGCAGAATTACTGGCTGCTGCTCGTGATTTGATTTATGAAAAGGTGAATTGGGATGAAATCGACCTCATACTTGGCATTGAGGCGATGGGAATACCTCTGGCTGCTGCTCTTTGCCTGAAATCGGGTAAACCCCTCGTAGTAGGCAGAAAAAGAGAGTATGGGCTACCTGGCGAGACTCCAATCGACCAATCGACGGGATATTCAAAGGGAGCAATCTTCCTAAATGACATTCATGAAGGTGACCGCGTATTGATTGTAGATGACGTGGTGTCAACCGGAGGCACACTGTTACCAATCCTGCAAGCAATTGACAGAATTAACGCAGTAGTTGCAGACTGTTGGATAGTTTTCGAAAAAGGTACTGGCATGGACTATGTCCGTTCTAATGGTAATTGGCCACTAAACAGTCTCGTAAAATTAGAGATGAATGGTGATAAGGTTGTACTGCTAGATTAGCGGTGTAAAAAGTAAACCTTGTATGAAATAAAAAAAAAAGTGGAAACGGGGGACCGAGGTCCCCCGCTTCCGGGTTTTTTCTTAGGAGGTGATCCATCTGCAGGTTCCCCTACAGATACCTTGTTACGACTTAACCCTCCTTGTCGAAGGCAGGCTCGAATACGCCATAAAGCGCAGCCTCACCCACCCCCAACTAAGATGGTTTGACGGGCGGTGTGTGCAAGGAGCAGGGGCATATTCACCGTGCTATATTGAAACACGATTACTACGGAATCCAGCTTCATGAGGGCGAGTTACAGCCCTCAATCCGAACTACGAACAGGTTTCGGGGTAGCGCCGCCTCTCGGCGTGGCTTCCCATTGTCCTGTCCTTTGTAGCGCGCGTGTAGCCCAAGACATTCGGGGCATACTGACCTGTCGTTGCCCTCACCTTCCTCTGGTTTCACACCAGCGGTCTCTCTATAGTGCGCCGGTTCCGGGGAACCAGGTAGCAAATAGAGATGAGGGTCTCGTTCGTTATCTGACTTAACAGAACGCTTTA
>ERZ1046148.227-NODE-227-length-35806-cov-7.575564_pt1 | contig 35806 bp, 30 predicted proteins | sample MGYA00383090_ERZ1046148 | MGnify/ENA primary metagenome ERZ1046148 (study PRJEB29581, sample SAMEA5548360) | metagenome | biome: marine; feature: coastal; material: water | depth 25 m | study: Short-term variability in the microbial, nano- and picoplankton... | reverse complement strand
CAGGCCCACCCCCAAGTTCACCAACAGGCCCACCCCCAAGTTCACCAACAGGCCCACCCCCAAGTTCACCAACAGGCCCGCCGTCTGAGGACTTAGGGGGAACAAATCTAATCGATGAACTTGATTCAGATACTGAGGATGAAAGCCCAACTTCGGATAATAAATTCGTGGTTTGGTTTCAAAGCCAATCAATCTTCATATATGGTGGATTACTGCTACTATTTATCCTACTAAACCTGATGTTATCCATATTCACATCTGGCAGTGAAAAGTTATCGATACCCGGATCAGCAGGTGAAGAAAGATTTGCAGGATGGACTGATTTGCTTTTGATTATCACATCCGGAGCACTATTTGGCTGGGGTATTTGTGACCACAAATTCGGAAGGGATTTGTCGAATAAGATTTTGATGTTTAAGGATGGAGGAATAAAGAACTTCTACGTGCTTTTGGGAATAACTGGCGTGTTCTTCTTATTCATCATATTAAATTTGAAATTCGCTTTATTCTCAGGAGGAAATGAAAAAATATCACTTCCGGGGTCAGCTGGCCCGGCTGCTTTTGTAGGTTGGCTTGACCTGATTTTACTAATTGTATTAACTGGTCTTCTCACGTTTTTAGGCCGGTGTCTAAAATTATCTGAATCTGCTTTAGTCACTCAAGAGGCATGATCATGAGTGATGATTTTGTAATGGAATTGTGTAGTAATAAAGCAGCATGGCAGGTAGTACCGAACGATATATCATCCATCGACCTAGAAGAGGTCGCCGGAAAAATCACAAATGCAGGATATACAGTTGGAATTAGCAATCGTTTGTGTTGGACTTTCACCGGGACGGCGGATTTAACGCTTTATCCAAGTGCAAAATTATTAATAAAAACCCAAGATAAGGACTTAGCTCAGAAAGTAGCAGAGTTACACCTTACTGAATGGGTTAGGTGATCGAATGATAACTGAACAAATCGTCGGTTTACTACGTGATATGCAAGCGATTGTATACCCCACATCAACCCTTCCGGGATTGGGTTGTTTGCCTGTGAGTTCTGCCCTAGATAATTTATTTGCAATTAAAAAAAGGCCCGCTGATATGCCTGTGAGTTTAGGAGTTGCATCATTAGAACAGGCTCAATCACTTGTCATCATTCCTGAAAAGGCATTAGCGATTCAAAAAAAGTTCCCTACAGGATCGATAACATTGGTTCTCCCTACAAATGAGATTGATTTAGATTCGCGATTAGGTGGCAATCATATAGCTATTCGCGTGTTTTCCCATCCTGTTGCCCGCGAACTTGCGCAGCGAGTTGGGCCGATTGTTGCCACTAGCGCTAATATATCTGGAGAAGAGGTTCGGAACGATTGCCAAGAGGCTGCAATTAGTCTGTTATTGTCCGGAAAACACTACATCTCGGGTTTATGTAAAGGTGGATTAGGAAGCACCTTTATCAAGGTCGATAAGAATGATGGTGATGATGACTGGGAGGCAACTGTTATCAGAGAGGGCATTATACCTGTTGAGGACGTGAACGAATGGTGGACGAATCCAACATGAAGTTCTGGTGCGATGCAGGGCATGTTGCGCGCCGTGCTATCGAAGCGATGAGAGACGAGATTACCTCAGGACGTTCGTGGCATGAAATAATAGAAACCGCTGAGCGATTCATACGTCGCAATGGTGGTAAGCCCGCTTTTCCTACAACAATAGCTGTCAATGACATGGCTGCACATTACACTACAGATCATGGTTTGACTGGATTAGAATCATATGATGATGAGATGATATTACAGAATGGCGATTTAGTAAAAATCGACATAGGGGTACACATCAATGGCCATATTGGCGATAATGCCCTAACTGTGGAAGTTGGTAATATGAATAAGCATACTGAACAGATTCGAGCAGCGAAAGAAGCCCGTGATTCCGCAATCGAGATGTTGCACCCTGGAACACCATGGTGGAAAGTGGGCGCCGCTGCTGCCCAGCCGAGTATTGATGCTGGATTCCAACCAATACGGAATCTCTGTGGACACCAACTAAAACCATGGGAACTTCATGCAGGCGTCAGTATCCCATCATATGCTTGCGGCAAGGATAATCCTGGTTTTAGCGGAGTTGTCGAAGAAGGAGCGTGTTATGCAATAGAGCCGTTCAATACAACTGGCGAGCAAGGATTGATCAAAAATGTCGGTAATGCTAATTCTTCCAACATCTACAGAGTAACAGGAAATACCAGTTGGCGTAAGGCCCTTTCGAGAAAACAACTCAAGCCTCTAGGCGCGCAAATGGCTCGTAATTTTGAAGACCGCTATGGCACTCTACCTTTCGCTGAGAGGTGGGCATTTCCAATGTTGGAGAAACCGTTTCCGGAAGCTGATGAAGAGAGTCGTCAATCGAAATGGAATGCACTGGTGAAGAAATTAATCAGCATTAGATTCCTTGAAAGTTATCATGCCTTGAGTTGTACAGATGGTGGGTTAATCGGGCAATTCGAGCATACCGTTCACGTAACACCGGGTGGACCTGAAATTCTAACAGTAGAATGATGATTATCGGCTTTAATTCGATAAAATTAGGACAACTATTATCTCTCATCAGGCCTTCGCTGCATATGAACAGGGCTGTAGGTTCTCGTTGAGTGCATCCCATCCCCTCTCCGTTGGCTCTCACCCTGTTCACCTCTATTCCCAACAGCATGGCTGTTATGTTTCGATAGTTTTGTAACTCCCGGGGTTGAAAATAGATTACCTAATAATACAATAAGTCCGCAGTATACCATTCATCTGACCCGTTCATGATGCATCTGGCGGCACGTATATATAGAAGTCCAGTAATCAGTAACACATCCCCTTCGGGGGCGGAGGACAAAAATATGAATAATGAAATGAAGAATGAAGAAGCAGTCAGCCCTGTTATTGCTACCATCCTAATGGTTGCAATTACTGTGGTATTGGCAGGAGTACTGTACGTGTGGGCATCTAGCCTTGCTGGTGACAGTACTGGAGACACATTGGACACATATGTCTGGAGTGCAACCGATGGAGCAAGTGGCGACACAACAAACGCTACTAACGAAATCTTGGTTCGCGTACAGATGGACGGTGGACAAGAATTGAACTGGGGTGTAGTCGAGGTATCAATTACCGTTAACGGCGAAACACCACGTGCATGTGGAACAGATGACACAGTAGCAGCTTGCTCGTACTCTAAGTACCAGGGATCTGGAGATACTGAAGAGTGGTCGACTGGAGAGGGTATCGTTATCTCCGAAGGATCAGAAGACATCTGTGACGGTGACGGAGCATGCTTCGTTGCTGTAAGTATCGTCAAGAAGGGCGCAGGCAACTCTGATGACAAGGTCATCGGAACTACCTCAGCTTCTGCTTGAATAGCGAAACACACTGAATGACAAGTGACGAGTTCAGACTCAAATCGCCTCTCGAAGAACTTCGGTTCTTCGAGGGGCTTTTTTTAATTTTCAAATTACTCTTGTGCATCTGCCAATGATTGACGCACGTCTTCGTGTTGAGCCCACATGTGCAAACTATTTCCTCTTAAGGCCTGAAACATTGCTATATTGAGGTGCTCCATAGCAACCAAAATCGTGCCAAGAATCGAAAATACTGGTATTCTCACACCAAACCTCATCATTAGCCATGATCCGATGAAAACTACTTCTACAACAGATGCTACAAGATGAAGAGATAATTCTGTACCATCTCCAAATCCAACTAACATCACGCTTAGATTACGTAATAAAGCGAATAATATTGTAACTAGGAGTAGTAATGGGGAAATAACCATCATCGACATTTGCATCCTCAAGATTCCTCTAAAACGACCTAATTTCGGATCGAATAATTTCTTCCTCATCCGTAATAAGTGACGTATTAACCCCTGGCCCCTTCTGACTTTTTGCCTACGCTGCCCGCTATTAGTGGAGGGCATGTAATCAGTGAATTTTAGTTCTGGATCCTGAATCGCCCGATATCCTGCCAGACGAACTGCTGTTGCTATTTGTGCATCATCAGCATTGGAACTGACATTCAAGTCTTTAGATTTGACTAAATTTGAACGCCAAACCAGTAGTGAACCCTCTAGGAATGGAGTACTATCATGGCAAGATTCCCCATACCGAATCATCGAATACAGATCTCTGTGACTTTCTTCACCTGAGAGATTACCACTTCGGCTTGGAGTCGCCCCGACTGCACCTATCAATTCATCTGCAAACCAACTACTAGCACGAAGTAAAGCATCGTCAGCAAAAATAGCATCTGCATCAGTCATGGCTATCAAACCTTCAAAATTAGATAAATGATCTAGTGCTTTAGCAACTGCAGAGGTTTTTCCTTCCCTTGATTTAAGGACGATTACTTCACTGGAGAGAAATGCATCAGAGTTCTGTTTTAACCATTTTTTAGTATATTCAACGGTGTTATCTGTCGATGCTGAATCAATCACTAACAGAGACGTTTTTACTTCTTGTTTTGCGATATTACTTAATTTCAATTTGATTACTTTTTCTTCATTCCACACTGGAAGTAATACCGTAATTGGCAAGTCCACTTTTTCTCCAGAAATTTCAAGAGGCTTTTTACTCCAACGCCAAATATTCAGCCGATGAATAGCAAAAGGAGCAAGGACAAGACAAAGCCCTACGCACTCTGCAATGACCAACATCATCGCCATCATGGTCCGCTTATCGCCCTACCCCTATTGATGATGATGCAGGATTGATGAAGTACCAAGGCTATTGTGCTCGCACATTCTGGGATTCAACATGCCAAAGGTTCTCCATGTTGGGCCACATCAAAGTCAAGGGGGAATGGCGACGGTAATGCGGCTATTGAATTCTCATCCTCCCGAAGGGTGGCAATCAGAATTATTGGCGACACATTCTGAGAGAGGGATTTTCTCAAAATTATCGGCCTGGCTATCTGCTAGAAGATATTTGAAGAGGTTTTCATCGCAATTCGATATTGTACATATCCACTGTGCTGCAGATTTTTCATTCCGTCGAAAGGTGAATTTAGCAAAAATCGCTCATAAAAATCGAGTTGCTGTTGTATTTCATATCCATTCAGGAAGGTTTGATTCGTGGGTTTCGGGAAAGGAGAAGTGGGCGAAGAAATGTCTACAAAAATACTCTACGGTAGTTTTGTCCGAAGGTTGGAAAGAAAAGTTAGAACCTTTGATTGGAGATGTCAGAGTTGTAGTTAATCCAATAGATCCTAAAATAAAAAATTTAGAAATTAAACGTGAAAATAAATCAATGCTGCTATTGGGCCGCCCTGATCCTGTAAAAGGACACCAGTTTGCCTTTGAATTAGCTCGGAAGATGAGCGATGAAGGTTGGAAACTAAAGGTAACTGGCAGTGAATTACAAGAAGGTAATATCGAAGGGCTGGGATGGATTAGTGAGGATTTGAAATTAAATCTATTATCCAAAGCAACCGTATTATTAGTGCCCTCTTCCCATGAAGGACAGCCGATGGTTATCCTAGAAGCGATTGCTTCTGGATGTCCGATTATTTCTTCTGATAGAGTCCCTGACCTACCTGAACATGTAGTTGACGTTGAATTTGAAAATCTTGATGAATGGCGTAATGCGTTGTCAAACTTGAAACCACAACCGATGGGTGATACTATCTCTAACCATTCGATGGGACGAGTTTCTACTTCATGGGGAGTTATCTATGATGATGTCAAAATAAGTCATTGAAAGCCATAATGAACTTATCTTTTTCAGTTGATGATGTTGTTACCAATTTCACTCTTTCACCTTTGAGAGATATCAATGCATCCTTCAATGCTTCTGAATCATTCCATGCTACTGCTAGCCCTAACTCTTCTCTAATACAGATGTCGCCCATCAAGGAATCTGAATTGACAATGCTAGGGACTCCATGTACAGCAGCATCAAACATTTTCACGGGTAATGCTCCTTGTTTGATATTTCCACGCGCAGGATTATACATTGCAAACATCACATTGGAACCTGTTAAAATTTCAGGGATTTGACTTTGCTCAAAACGCCCTCTAAACTCTACATTAACCTCCCCTGAATCATGGAGTTTTTGCAATAATAATTTTATTTCTCCTGATTTAGTACCTTCGCCAGCAATGGAGATTATCGGCCTTTCAGCAATTGGAATCAGCAGTATGGCTTCGCACAATATTTAGCTTGCGCGTCAATATGGAACCGTACCAATATGCGAAACCCGCCATTTAGATCCTTCTGGCACGGGTAAGATAATTGATGTATCAGGTCTATTCTCTACAACTGTAGATTCCAAACCCCTTGCAGATAACCACTGTTTAAATCCAGAGCTAGTATCCTTTTCGGTCGCCCCACTACTTGTGATTATTTTATCTGCCAGAGTTGCTCTTTTCAACATCTTCTTGAGCATTATTCGACTGATAATTTTACGAATAATGGATTTGGGAGAGGGCATCATTACCCACGTGTGTGCGAGGTCATGCATATCGAAAACAAAAGGTATGGATTTGCTATTTTTCAATGAAACCCCTACAGATAGTGTGTCGGCATCATGGCAATATACAAAATCAGGAGAGGCTCGATTCAAATCTGAAATTAACTTTCGATGGAACTTCCTCAAACCAAATGCGGTCTTCATTGTCCCACCGTATGGAATATCTCCTAACTGATAACGTATTATTGTAAAACCATTTTTATCGGTTTTCTCTTCTCCTAATTGAGAGCGATCAAACGCATAAATTGTCACTTCGTGTCCTTCTTCTACAAGCCATTTAGCGGATTTTTCCACACGGGGGTCTGGGTCGCAAGCATTGGTAACAATCATTGCAATTATCGACATAATTACCGCCTCAGAATTAATCCTCGATTATGGAGGATATCAAATTTTCAAGAACATCTACCGATATCGCCCAATCGATATCTTCTTCGGCTTTTTTCCTTGCTTGAGCCTGTAATTCTCGTAACTTTGTCTCATCTAATTCCTTTAGCCAATTAATCGTACTAGTGACTAAATCGTCTTCCTCGAATAATTTCACAAAACCATCGGTATTATTCATCCGATGACCAGAATGGTCAACTCCACTTACAATTAAGCCACTCGCTAGATATTCTGAAAGTTTTAACGGGCTTGCAAGATTCCACACTTTGTGCTCCGGCATAGGTAATATCCCTACATCATAACTTCCTAGCCTATTTGCAAGATCTTTTTGTTCAAGTCTGGATGTCACCTCAAGTCCATCTATTTTTAGAGAAGTTAACTTATCGAGACAATCCCCTTGGCCGTGGAGATGAAGTTGAATGTCGAGGCCAGCGATTTTCGCCTCAGTTAGCAAAGATGGTAGTGACATAATCGATCGGTTTTTATCCAAACTACCATGATAAACAAGGTTTAATTTCGTACTTTTCCCCTGTGGGCGAAATAATTCGCAATCAACCCCTGCTTGGATTAACGCGATTTCTAATGCATTTGTATTTGTGTTTTCCATTACAAACTTCTTATGGGCCTCTGATACTGTTGTTCCATATTTCGCACTATTCCAAGCCTTTCTCCAATATGGCCATTGCATACGCGCAAAAATACCCCTATGTGCAGGAGGGCCTCTGTCGATGAGAATTGTTTTTGTTGTAATTTTTTTCATCAATGATGCCAGAGGCCAATCAATGAGAATTACATCAGCATTTTCTATCTCTTTGATTTTGTTTTTCAAAGAACGTCTAATGCTAAATGCACGAAGCCCTCTAATCTTGCTACGTGATATTGTGATATGTTCAAACAGAACTGTTTCATCTTTTCCTGGCGAATACATTATTACATTGTGCCCTCTTGAAAAGAGACCATTTGCAAGATTGATCTGAGTTGTAGAACAGAGATCCTTGCCCAAAAATCGGGATGAAAGCCATACTATTTTCGCCATTAAATCACCAATTAGCACAGGGCTAATACTGCTATCGCCTTGGTAACGCCTGTATCCCTCCGTTGAACATACCTTCGCTCAATTTAGCCATCGAATTGATGAATGATTGATGTTGTGCTCGAAGTCATGGGATGGAGTCCTGACTTCGCATCTAAGGCAAATTCTGGAGATTTGACGATTGGGGTAATCGGTCTTGGCTATGTGGGGCTACCTACAATTATTGGTTTTCATAGTGCTGGATTCAAAGTATGGGGTGTTGACATCTCAGAAAGGTCCGTGGAGATGATTCTCCGAGGAGAAAATCCAACCGGGGACCCTGACGTGAATGATATTATCCCAGCCGCTGATAGTGAAGGCTGGAATATCACAACCTCGACCGAAGAAGCTGTCGGAAATTGTGATGTGCTAATAGTCACGGTTCCAACTCCAGTCACATCTGAACTCAAGCCTGACCTAACCTATGTCAGAAATGCTGGAAGATCTATATTCAATGCAATAAAAAAGGGTTCTAGGACAGTTGTTATTCTAGAATCTACTGTTTATCCTGGTGTGACCGCACAAACATGGTTACCTGAAATCGAAGATGCGGGAATTGAGATAGGTATTGATGTCGAAATTGCTTATTGTCCTGAAAGATTCAATCCAGGCGATGCTGCTCATGGGGTTAGAAATGTCGCACGTGTAATCGGTTGTGCAAATGAAGAAGTCGGAAATAGTTTGATTGCGCTTTATTCTAAACTTACTTCTGAAGACGTAAGATTTGTAGGTAAAATTGAAGTTGCTGAGGCTTCTAAAGTAATCGAAAATGTCCAAAGAGACATTAACATTGCACTTGTAAATGAACTCGCTAGAGTCTTTCCGGAATTAGGAATCGACGTCGAAGATGTTCTCTCTGCTGCTGCGACCAAGTGGAATTTCCACCGCTACACTCCTGGGGTTGGCGTCGGAGGGCATTGTATACCAGTAGACCCATATTACATGATTCAAAGAGCTGCTGATGTAGGTGTGCCAACAGAGTTAATCACCGCAGCAAGATCTGTGAATCGCACTATGCCAATTCATGTCTCTGGAGTCCTCAACGAACTTCTTTATCAGGCCGGTGTTCCTGCTGGCGAGGGTAAAGTTCTACTATTGGGATGGTCATACAAAGCTGAAGTTGGTGACCCGCGTGAGACCCCCACTATACCATTGTTTGAAACACTAAAAGGCAAAAATATCAGTGTTGCAGCATGGGATCCTCACCTTGATGAAAGTGATTTCCCAGAAGGTGTTGAAGTGATTAGCGATATTGAAACTGCAAATGGCTATGATATCGCAGTTCTTGCTACTGCTCACAAAGTGTGCTTGGACTTAGACTTCAAAGGCCTAGCATCTAGGATGCGAAATCCGATCTTCTACGATGGTAGAAGAGTAATGAATCTCGATTCATTACAAGAGATGGGATGGAAAACCCATGCCGTTGGTAGACCTTTGTGAATAAGAAATCATGAAAATACAAAAAGACTGTATCGCTACCGGTAAGGGTGAGAAGAATAAATCGGTGGCTTATTCGTCGTGCTTACAATTCAGGTGATTGGGTTAAAGCGCGAAGACAAGCTTTTGTTCTTCTCAAGAATATCAAAGATTCTGAATTTGCACAAGACATTATCATTCGCTCATATTGGAATGAAAGAAGATGGGATGATGTAATTTCCTTTTCTAGGCGATGGCCGGGGACAGAAGCTGAAAATTTGGCTAGCATGGCTCTTGAGAGATTAGACCCTGATAACAAAAAGATTGCCTTTGAAGAGCCTCCTGTTGGATTATTGCCAGAGTGGAATTCAAAATCGATCCGAACAATGTGGGCTCAATCTGGAGATAGAGTTTGGTTCAGAACGCCATATGGCTGTGTTCATTTCGATGTCCCTGAAGATTATGACTTGAGATCGACAAATCCTGCATTAATCGAATTAGCAACTGAAATATTACTATTTCCTTGGCATAAAGAAGTAAGAAAATATGGAAAATCAACTAGGGAGGCAGGGAGTAAGATCGCTCTCTCCTTTTCTTGTGGTGTCGATTCAACTGCGGCGATGCTAGTAATGCCAGAAGATACAATACTTGCTTATCATCGTAGAGATTTTGATTCTATGATAGATCATTCAAATGCAGATAAACTAATTTCTCACATCGAAGGGGAGTCGGGACGAAAAGTGATTCAAGTTAATTCAGACCATGAAAAAATACGGACGCATGAAGGTTTGAGTACTGGTTTCTCATCTACATATGCAGTCGGTATACATTTGATACTTCTTGCAGACCACCTAGAACTAAAGGGTATTGCTTTTGGTACGCCGATTGATAATTGTTGGTTGGTTAAAGGTAGTAAATATCGTGATTTTTGTAACTCGATTCATTGGAAAAGATGGGGAGAGAGATTCAAAGAGGTCGGACTAGATCTATTATTTCCGATAAATATGATTTCCGAGGCTGGGGCCTTACGAATATGTGGGAACAGTTCCCTCATTGATAGTCTAAACTCTTGCTTAAGAGGGAAAAATGGGGAAGGGTGTGGAGAGTGTTGGAAATGCTTTCACAAAAATGGCCCACTGGGACGAAAAATGAATCCGAAGTCTAATGAAACCAGACTATTTCTTAAATCTAGGCCCCTAAGAACTGCAATGCATGCACTTTGGGCAATAAAAAAGATGAATCTAGAATATCTCGTACCAGATTTAAAACATTTAATAGATTCTGATTTTGGATGGTGGGAAAAATACTATCCTCCCGGGTTTGATATTCTCCCCGAATACTTGAAGAAACACGTCCAAGATAGAATTGCTGAAGAATTGGAAGAAATGGATTCACCTTATACCTTAGAAGGTATCAATTTATTTCCGAACTAAAATTGAAGTCCTTGTGATAGTTTAACCATGCTACCTGGATTGAAGTATTGCTTCATCATTGAAATGTCAGCAACAGATGTGTGTATATCGCCCACTCTTTCTTTCTCAAATACCGGATTGAGTATTGCTGGATTATGAGTTTTAAGCGCAGATAGAAGTTCTAGTAAACTTGTTTCTTCGCCTGATGCAATGTTAACCTCACTTGGTAGAACTTCACTATTTATTGATATTTCAATGATTCTAACTAAATCTGAAACATGAACAAAATCTCTGATTTGGCTACCATCTCCAAATATACGAGGTGCTTTATTGGAATTGATTGCTTTTTTGAATGCGGGAATTACTGCTGCATAACCTCCAACAATTGCCTGCCCATTCCCATACACATTGAAAAATCTCATTGAGCATGTCATGATTTTAGAATTATTCAACATTATTTCTCCTTGAATTTTAGATTCTGCATAGGGAGATTGTGGTAATAACGGTGCCGATTCTGAAATTGGAACCGAATCAGCGTCACCATATACCGCTGCGCTTGAGGCGAATATAATACGGCTAACACCTGCTTTTTCTGCTTCTTCTAGCACATGTGCTGTCCCGTCAACATTTATTGAGAATGTTTCTTCTGGTTTTTCTATCGAATTCGGTACTGAAATTTGAGCTGCTAAATGGATTACTACGTTAATATCTGAAGGCATTTGAAAAGATCTAATATCGGCAGTAATTACATTCCATGGTTTCGGTGAGGTTTCTTTTAGATCTAGAGAAAATACAGTATATCCGATTTCATGTAATAGAGAGCAAAGATGTGTGCCAATAAACCCTGAACCACCAGTAACTAAGACGTTGGCCATATAGATGGCTGGGCATTCTAATTAACATATCTTCGGACTAAAAAATTCTAAATAAATTGTTCATTAACAGTATTGCTCTATAGTGACTAACGCTCTCTTCTGTGACATCATTGCTGCGATGTTAGGAAAAAACGCACACAAGTATGAAGTCTATCGTCAATAGACAGAGTTCATGCCTGAGAGTAAACAGGGGGTGATGAGGTGAAGAACAATGAAGAAATTAATGCTGATATTGAGGTTCAGACTGCATCCAAACGCAGAGAACTACTGTTAAAGCGTGAATTAAATCGTATTCGGGCAAGTATTTCATTTCGATTGGGTTTACATCTAACTAAAGCAATACGTCGCCCATGGCGATTACCATTTCTAATTTTCTCTGTGCCTTATGTAATGTTCACTCTCGGTTTAGAAATGGCCGGTCTAAGGCCGACAGCCGCTAGTAGTTCGATTATCGAACAAGATGCACCTCCTAGAAACTGCATTGTCTTCTTTCCAACTAATGGAGTTGGTTTCGGACATTTCACGCGAATGTTTGCAGTTGCTCAGAGATATAAGAAGAAAGATCCTGATTGTGAAATAATATTCTTCACCACAATGCCTACGCTTCATCTACTATATGCTGAGGGTTTTCCCACATACCACTTAGCGGGAGCAAAGAAATTCCAGGGAATGGGGTCTGGTCCTTGGAACACTGTGTTAGAAGAAATGTTGACTTTAGTACTAGACACTCATCGCCCTCAAACCTTTGTCTTCGATGGAGCATTTCCCTACCGCGGAATGCTCAATACAATTCGTAATCATTCTAACATTAACAAAGTCTGGGTGAGAAGAGGGAGTTTTCGTGCCGGCGCAAATATCCCTGTTGACAGCATAGGACATTTCGATTTAATCGTTCACCCTGAAGATGCAGTTCCTATGAAACCTAGTGAAATCGAACATGGGGTTGATGTCCTAAATGTGGCTCCAATAACTTTGATTGACAAAGATGAGATGTGGACTCGAGAGTCAGCAAGGCTCCGCTTAGGAGTCCCACAAGATTCTCTAGCGATATATCTACAGCTGGGAGCGGGTAAAATAAACGATATCGATTCGGATATCAGAATGGTTGTAAATGCATTATTGAAATATGAAAATGTCAATATCATTGTTGGTGAATCAATGCTCGGTGATAGATTAAATATCGAATTAGAACGTGTCCATCTATTACGTGATTACCCAAACACATTATTTGCAAAAGCATTTGATGGAGCAGTGCAAGCCGGAGGATATAATTCATTTCATGAAATGCGGAGATTAGGAATACCTACACTATTCTTGCCTAATATGAATACTGGCATGGATGATCAAAAGGCTCGTTGTAAAGTGTCTGAAGATGAAGGATGGGGGTCTGTTTTGACAAAGGTATCTGAAACATCTGTTGAAGATGCTATTGCTAATTTGATTTCAAAAACCGATGAGAAGCCGAAACCAATGACTCTAGAAAATGGTAGTTTGACTCTAGTCAATCATTTACTTCAAGATTGTTAATCCGAAGAAAATTATGATAACTGTTCATTGAATCGGGATATTCTAACCATTCGCGAATATCATGTTCCAGAAGAGTTGTGATTTCATTTCCACTCATCCGCCCAAGATATTGATCTAGTTTCTCTCCCACTGATTGCCGATGAGATTCATGAACATGCTCAAGGGAAGGAGGATACCATCGTGTCAGGTGATCTAGATTTCTCCTCATACCTTCAAGACGACCCTGTAATAGATTCGCTCTTTTGCCCTCCACGTTCTTTCCAGAAAGAGCCCATGCGAGAACATTTTCATGTGAGATGAGACGCTTTGATAATTTGTTTCGCACCTCTTTTACCTTCAACCATTTCTTCATTTCTTTGTCGCCGATTATTTGGTTTTTTATCCTACTTTCAACTAATAATTTCCGGAAGCATTTCCAGCAATTTTGGCATGGATTGGGCCATTTACCCCTAATGCAGGAGTAAGATATACCCGCAAAGGCAGATGATTCAACTATCAATGACGTACCTACTTCACTGACTCCTGCTACCGGCAGCGTGAGGAATAATCCCGATCTCATAAATGCATTACCCCAAAGTCTATGGTGACTTGAATCAGTATAATTTCTTGCCACATCATGTCCGATTCTGTATGCTGATTCCATAATGGTCCCAAATGCTACAGAAGATGCTCCAAGAATGCTAGCTATTGCAACTGCTGGGATGCCCGCTGCAAGATCTACCGGAAAACCGACTGGATTACGTATATATTCAACGTCACAATTTATTTTATAAACTTCATACCCTTGACTTTCGGCATATTTGATTATTGCTAAGGGTGCTGATTTATCATATAATGAACGGGTTGTTAATTTTCTTGGCCTATTGAGGAAGACAAGCGCTGTATCTTTTGGCATCACACTCAGTGCTGCTGTAGAATCAATCCCGCCTGAGAATGCAAGAGTAGATTTTTCTGGATTAGATGGCGAATAATATGTGCCTTCGTTCGATTTAGGAATTATTTTGAATCTTTTTAATACATTAAATCCGTCAATAAATCTTTGACTGACGACTAATGGTAATTGCAAAACCTCTTTAGTGAATGGAAATGCTGCCATGATGCCGATTAATGCTAGATGATCTGGATGAATATCTTCCATAGAATATTCCTTAGGAAGATGTATAGAAAATGAAGTATTAACGGTTACAATTCTATCTTTAGAAAATAATAAGTCTGATTCGTCCGGGAATAAGTCTATTTTTAGAAGCGGTCCTGTACCAGTAAACTCAACCCGCATGCATGGCCGATGACAATCTCATGTATAGAAATATCAGCCCGAAGATAGTATCTTGGCCGATGGAATGAAAGGTAAAATCAAAATCGGAGATTCATGGCGTGGCTTGTACATCTAATTATTGGAGCCCGCCCAAATTTAATGAAAGCAGCCCCTCTCCTTAGAAAGTTAAGAGCGAGTTTGGATTACGAGCCTAAGTTAATTGATACTGGCCAACACTATGACCATGAGATGTCTGGTATTTTCCGCCAGGAGTTTGGAATGGGAGATCCTGATTACTCATTATCCGTAGGTAGCGCAACTCATGGAAAACAAACAGCACTAATTCTTGAGAAGTATGAAACTATTCTTTTAGAAGCAGCACCAGATGCTGTGATTGTAATTGGTGATGTGAATAGTACAGTTGCTTGTTCTTTAGCTGCTGCTAAAATGCATATTCCTGTAATTCATCTTGAGGCAGGGTTGCGTAGTAATGATAGAAATATGCCTGAAGAATTAAACCGGATTGTAACAGATCAACTCTCTGACTTACTTTGGACCCCATCGCCTGATGGAGATGCTCATTTACTCGCCTCGGGAATACCTAGTGAACGTATTGTTCGTGTAGGAAATATAATGATTGATTCTCTTGTTCAAATGCTACCCCTCATACAATCTCAAAACACGGCAATCAATCTAAACCTGAAAAATGAAGGGTTTGCTGTCGTTACCCTTCACCGCCCTTCAAATGTCGATAATCCCAAGGTCCTCAACCAACTACTTGATTCACTATTGTCTGCTCAGAATAATCTTCCTTTAGTCTGGCCATTACATCCAAGAACGAGGGCTAGAATAATCTCAATAAACAGATTAGAGGAAATTGAAAAGTCTGGAATTATTCTTACTCCGCCCCTTGGTTACATTGAATTTCTTTCTTTGGTAAATAGTGCGCGCATAATGATTACTGATAGCGGTGGAATCCAGGAAGAAACAACTTGGCTAGGTATTTCCTGTCTCACAGTGAGACCTAATACTGAACGTCCAATTACTATTGATGAAGGCACAAATATCCTTGTTACCCCTGAATCATTACTTACTGAAATTAATATCGCATTAAGCAATCCTGTGCGGAAAAGTGTTACTATTGACTTGTGGGACGGCGATACAGCCACTCGATGTGTTAATTCTCTAACTGAATTCCTAAGTAATCACTGAGGTTTTTTAATGAAACTGTTAGACTTTCTTGGAAAGCAAAAAATGAATATTGGTAATCTCAAAGGTAAAAGAAAAATTTTAAAATTAAATAATCCAATAATAAATGCAGCGATTGCCCATAGAGATCGCCCTACTGACCTAAAGGATTATTTTTTGGCGAATCATCCCCTAAATACGAAATTATTGATTGAAGCAGCGACTGCTGCAACACTTGTAAGCAAATATAGTGAGATAATTGCAAACGATATTCGCCTATCGTCCATGCGCAGCGTATGTAGCAATAATCCACGTTTGATTGCATTTGCGATGAAAGAAATGCCTGAGTTGACAAAGGATGAAAGGTCACAGAGGTCAATTACCTCCTATCAAAAAATGGTTCTTGATGAACACTTGTTGAACAGTCCGGCTGCATATTCCGATATAATTGAAGAAGAAATTGCGATCGAAGAAAAGATTTTGAATATTGATTCAGAAATTGATTCTCTAAATTATATGATAGATGAGGATTTTGAACAATTTACTGCTCCGATTATCGAATTAGCAAAATTCAGCCAGAGGAGCCTAAATGAATTAAGAGATGAAATCTCTGAACAAATCTCAATACATGGGGTTGAGAAAGTATTCTCAAACCTAACAATTACTCTCAATGAACTAATTAAAACAGAAGGGGTCAATAGGGCGACTAAAGACTTGTATGTGGCCGGGTTGAGATCGATTGGTGAGTCTAACACAGATTTAGGAGTAAGGTATGGAGATTTGTTTGATAGTATTTTTGATGATTTACGGGGCAGACGATCATATATCATATATCAAGTCAGAATTGAAAGAATTGAACAACCTTTACGCCTACTATTAGCCAATACTTGGACTGACCAAAATTGGTCTGAAGAATATGTCAGTAAATTACAATCTCTAGAAAAACAAGAGATTTTTGCAGGTAAAATCAATAATTATTGGGATGAATACCTCTCACAGAGCCCTGAAGAATTACTTGCTTTTTGTGAAGAGTTGTTTGAATTGGTTGGCGATGATATCGACCTTGCGCATATGTTTTTCCAAAAGGCATTAAATATTCACAAAAATACGGATGATCGTAAATTATCAGATCATGTCATTCATTGGGGGATGATATTACTAAGAGACCGTTTAGTTGCTACTACTATAGCAATTCACGTATCTAATGCATATATTTTTGAAGGGAAAATCTCTGAGGCATTAGATACTTTAAGATCATTTGGCTATTTGGAAAGTTCCAAAATTGTCAACAAGATTTCTTCACTTGAAGGACTATTTCAATTAGCAACACAAGGATTTGATTTTTCTCTGAAAAAGGTTGAAAATTACACACCGAAAAATAGGACTTTACTATATGTATTGCATAATAGTTTACCCTATAATTCGGGAGGATATGCCACTAGAGCACATGGGCTAATGGTGGGTGCTTTACAGGGCGGATGGGATGTTCACGTTGTAACTAGAAGGGGTTATCCAAATGATAGAAAAGGTTTGACTGATTCGGTTGGTCCTGAGTTTGAAATAATTGATGGCGTGAAATATCATCGTTTGTTTGAAGAAATCAGAGGATTTGGAAAGATTCCATTTAACACTTATCTACAGGAATTCTCATTGCACTTGGCTGAAAAGGTCAAAGAAATAAGGCCCTGTATAATTCATGCTGCTTCAAATCATACAATCGGCCTTGCAACTAACAAGGTTGCACATGCTTTCGACATACCTAGTATCTATGAAATCAGAGGTCTTTGGGAAATCACTAGAATCTCAAGACAACCGGATTTTGAGAATAGTGAATATTACAATATGATGTCCCGATTGGAGTGTCAATCAGCAATTGAAGCTACAAATATATTTGCTATAACTCATGCATTGGCTGATGAGATGAGAAAACGTGATAAGCGTATCAATGAGATTGGTTACCTGCCAAATGGAGTAGATTTAGAGAGATTTAATCCGATGGAAAGGGATCGTAAACTTGCAAAGAAATTATCAATCAAAGACGAAGTTATAATTGGCTACGTTGGCAGTATAGTATCTTATGAAGGATTAGATTTGTTGATGGACGCATTAAGAATAGTTATTGATAGTGGTGTGACTAATTTCAAGATGATTGTTGTAGGGGATGGGGTATTCCTTCCAAAAGTTGAGGAAAGATATGAGATTAATAATCTTGAAGATTACGTTACCTTCGTAGGAAGGGTTCCTCATGAAGAAGTCGAAGCGTACTATTCTTTAATCGATATTGCGCCATTCCCAAGATTGCCATTACCTGTAACGGAAATGGTATCACCATTGAAACCATTTGAAGCGATGGCTATGAAGAAAGCTGTGATCTCTTCAAATGTTGCTGCTCTTACTGAAATTGTAACTAATAATGAGACCGGTTTACTATTTGAAAAGGGTAACGCTGAAGATTTAGCAAAGAAATTATCAATATTAATCTCTGATGAAGACCTAAGGCAGAGGTTAGGTCAGAATTCACGCTATTGGGTTGAAGAGCATAGAGATTGGAAAGTGATTTGCTCAACTTTAATTAATACCTATGAAGAGATAAATCCCTTGAAATAGAGTAAATAACGTCATAAAGTTCGATTCTTTTTAAAGCAATCTTTCGAAACATCTAGTTGATTAATTAATTCCAACAATTTGAGATAAAGAAAACTTTTATGACACAAGCATCATGCAAGTAATTAGGTGAGGCATTATGGATACCAAAGGCATTGATTTCCCATTTCCTATTATTGATTTAGATAAAGTCCGATTCTCTTCTGAATTAAATACTATGGCAGAATTAAAAACACTCCAGCGTTCGAAAATTGAAGGTAAAACTGTAGGCTTAGGTATGCAAAAGCATACCGACTACCGACGTTGGGCCTATATGCAAAAATTAGTCGAATCAAGTAAGTCTTTGTTGGACGTAGGAGTAGGAGCGGGAGAATTTGTTAATTCACTTGCAATGGCTGGAAAAGTGAAGAAAATTGTAGGTGTTGATTACAAACAACATTCTCGCTATACAAGACATAGTGATAATTATGAAATGGTCACAGCAGATATCAGTAATTTCAAAATGTTTAAAGATAATCAATTCGATACTACTGTTTGTATGGAAGTGATCGAACACCTACCTGATGGCGTTATGGAAAAAGGAATAGCAGAAGTAAGACGAGTCACAAATGGAACTTTGTATATGTCTGTCCCATTCGAGGAACCTGAACCAATTTTCCGAGGTCATCATCAAAGATATGATCGCGATAGAATTGATTCCCTCTTCCCAAATGCGAAGATCGAAATACTATATTCTGAAAAAGCTGCTAGTCAGTCGAAAGGTTATTGCCCGATTGCTCTAATAACAGAAGAAGTTTGAAACTTTAAACCAATTCTGAAATAAATTAATTGAATTATGACTGGGTTTTTGTTATGGGTAAATCTCATTTTCAAATTGATGAGGCGATAATAAGTACCATTAGATTATTGGCAAAGAAAGGATCTACAATTGTCGAATTAGGTAGTGGCACCGGAACCAAGATATTGTCGTCAGAATATACTGTTTATTCCGTAGAAGATAATGAAGAATGGGTTGGCCATTGTGAAAAGGCGAATTATATCCATGCTCCATTAATTGAACTTGAAAGTAATAGCAGATTAAGATGGTACGACCCTGAAATATTAAAGAAATCCCTTCCTGAACATTACTCACTACTGTTAATTGATGGCCCTTTTGGAGAAAATGGGCGCGATGGATTGTTAACTCATCTGGATATATTCGATTCTGAAATACCAATCGTAATTGATGATACATTGAGAAGTCATGAATGCCGTATAGCCCGTGAAATGGCTTTTTTACTTAATCGCCCCCTCTATGTGTTTTGGAACTTTAGTATCATTGTTCCAAAATTGTTATCGCAAAAAACACTGGCAGGAATACAAAGATATGCATTACAAAACCTCGAGAATGAAGATGAACAATATCTAAAGAGATACTTGCATAGAAAGGCTCCTCTTTTACCTATTGATACTGCAGCATGGAAGCAGATAGAAAGAGATTCTCAATCTGATAGAAAGAGAATAGAAATGATTGAGTCTTCGTTCACTTGGAGAATAGGGAGAATGATTACTCGACCCCTTTGGCCCATACATAAGCTAAGATCAATGATCAGAAAAAAGCGTAGATGATTTTTAGTTTTTCAGGATTTCTGCATACTTTGTGATTACTGCGCCTGGCTCATCATCCATGATAACCTCTCCATCCTCAATCAGAATCATTCTAGTGCACATTTCCTTAAGCATTCCTAGAGAATGAGATACAATGATTACTGAACCAGATGTTTCGATTAAATCTTTGACTCTTTTCTGACTTTTCTCTCTGAATGAGACATCTCCCACTCCAAGTACTTCATCGATTAGAAGAAGGTCGGGCCTAAATGCTGTAGCAACAGAAATACCTAATCTCGCTCTCATTCCTGACGAAAAGGTTCTAAATGGGCGGTCGAAATGATGTGTTAATTCAGCAAAAGATTGGATTTCATCAATTAATTCATCGATTTGTTTACGGCTTCTTCCCATCAACGCCCCATACAAGTAAGCGTTTTCGCGGCCTGTCAACTCCTTGTTAAACCCAACACCAACACCTGCAAGTAATGACACTGCTCCTCTACTAGAAATTACTCCATCATTTGGTGGAAAGACACCTGCCATCATTTTCAGTAGTGTGCTTTTACCTGAGCCATTTCTTCCAATTATACCGAGAACATCGCCCTCTTTTAATTCAAAAGATACGTTTCTAATTCCTGAGGGTTTTACATTCTCCTTTCTATACCTGCGCGCTATAGGGTACTCAAGAGTTACATTTTCTAATTTCATTACTATGCTCATATGTTCACCACCGCTTTATGCGCACTTCTCATGAAAACTATCGACCCAAATAGATAGAAAATTACAGATATAGCAAAGCACATTGAGTATCCCCACGAAGGAATATTTGAAGAAGTTCCCAGCACCGCATCACGAATTTCTGTCAACGGAACTATTGTAGGATTTAGGTGCGCTACAACAGATTGCCATCCCTCTCCAAATCGCCTTGAAAACATATCATATGTCCACATTACGGGAGATAAAAAGAACCCAGCACGAACTAAAAAATTGATGATATTCATCATATCTGGTATCTTACATGAGATAGGTGCAACTAATAATCCAATAGACCAACCTGTAAATGAGATGAAAAATAACCATAATGGGACCATTAGAAGATTTACGGTAACTGGTAAATCATGAATTATAAAAAATGGAATTACGCTTAGTAGGGAGAATAATGCAAGAATTGTGTTTGTTATTGGCCCGTTAGTTGCAAACACACTTTTGGGAACACGGGCAAATTGGAACAAATTAACTGAATTTGTTAATGATTTTGCAGAACTAGTTACAGAACGTGAAAAAAGGCTCCAACCGATAACGCCGAGGACTACTTTTGCGGCATATAGTGGATCGCTTGATCCCACTAATATTGTGAAGACGACCGAATAAACACCTGCAAGAAGCAATGGCTCTAATATCGCCCAAGAAAAGCCAAGATATGCCCGCCGATAGCGAGTTGCTATGTCTCGTTTTACCAATAGTGACAGAAGATGTCGTGAACTAATGATATCAGATAACATTACGAATGGATAATGATAGAAGTTCCGTTTCTGCCAGAGGGGAGTTAACTGCGAATCCCCCCGGGGCGTTTCTAGAACTCTTTTTTGGCCATCCATAACGATGCCAAGAGAAGTTTGTTTTTCAATACTATCGGGCGTGAGAGTGTCAAGCCTGTGAATCGCTTACGTTACTGGTTCTCGTACATCTCTTTGAGAGAGCCATCCTCGTACATCTCTAGAGCAATGTCGCTACCACCAATTAATTCGCCATTAACGTAAATCTGTGGCATGGTTGGAAAATCGGACCACGCACATATCGACGGTATTGCTCTTGAATCTGACAAGACGTCAACACTAGCAAACACGGTTTCATTTTCTTTAGCAAATGTCTCCATTACCTGTGCTGCTCGATTAGAGAAACCACATTGTGCCGCTCCTGGGACTCCTTTCATGAATAAAACGAGTCTGTGCTCGCTAACGATCCCTTGTAATTCCTCTGGTGTCCAATCCATATGTGTCACTCCTTGTTCTGATGCTTTCGATTCCTCTTGATATGGATACCGGTGCCACCGCCATGTGGGTCGAATACAGTATCTCCTGAATTTTGGGCTTGTTCTGGGGTCATGCACTTGAGGTCAATCGCATGTATGGGCGAAGGGATGTGTTCGCGAAAATGATTAAGAATTAATTTTTGACGTTGAAGGGGACGCATTTCTGAAAACGAATCGTCTATGATTCTAATGTGAAAATGGTCTTTTGTACCATGTAAATCAATTGCCTCTACATCACTATTTGGCAAAATGGATTTTATTTCTGACTCGAGCCATTCTGTGGTTGGCATATTCTCCCTCATACCAACCTAAGCACAGGTGGGCTTTCAACCATTGTCTGCAAGCCCTATTCATGCGCAGCCCACAACTAGGACGAGATACGGCTTGGTTAGCCGTCTCGGATCTTGTTGCCATAATCTTTGGATTGGTGGGTCAAGTCTTGCTGACAAAAGCACTATTACAGACAGAATATGGCTTATTTGTAATTCTACTAGACGCTTTTGCGACACTCTTCATCTTAGTCGACGCCGGTCTGCCGACATTGCTTAATCGAGACGGGGCACGTGCACCGAAGCATGCATTATCTGCTGCACATCGAATAATGAGATTACAAGCGATTATTGCATTACCGTTTGTCGTAGTTGGACTCGTATCTGGACACTTATTATGGCCAGATATACCATCGGTATTAATCTGGATCTGTGCAGCGATAATGCTCATTCAAATCGCCACATATCCATACCGTAGTCTGCTTAGATGTCTTGGTGAAGCCAGACTAGAAGGAGGCGTTAAAATGATTGAAAGAATCACAACTACCTGTTTCTATTTCTTCCTATATTTATCAAATGTGTCAGATGTGGCTATGTGGGCTGGTGCATTTTTACTTGGCAGTGCAATCGCGTTCATTAGTTCCGCTATTTTTGCTTTGATAATTGGTAGAAATGCTCAGGGTGATGGGGAATTACCATCTGAATGGAAGAGTGACAAAACCCTCTTGCTTGCCGCTTTACCATTTGCGATAACCTTAGGAATTCTGCCTTATGTTACAAGGCTAGAGAAATTTCTTCTCGCTATTTATTCGAGTTATGAAGAAGTAGGATTGTACAATGTTGCTCAATTGGCTTGGATCGCTGGAATCATGCTGCCGCAAGCGATGCGTGCAGCTTTACTGCCCGTATTCGGAGAGGTTCGGGATGATGTAATTGAATGGCGAAAACGATTCGACAGAGCGCGGCATTATACCATAATTTTGCTACCCCTCGGACTTTTCTTTGGACACTTTATCGTGTCTTACATTTTGCCGATTGCATTTGAGGAAAAATACCATGATGCTGTTCAGGTGTTCGATATTTTGTTGATTGGTTGGGCGTTTACTATGTTGAGTGTTCCTTCTTATGTTGGTCTGCAATCTAGTGAAAACCCTTGGCGTTTTACAATTCTGTTGGCAGTTATTGTATTAGTTGCAGGAGTTGTAGGCGTAGTTCTCATACCGAATTATGGAGTAATGGGTGCTGCTTGGGGCTCTGTATGTGGTTCTGCTACTATGCTTATCGTGTCGAGGTTTATGTCCCAGCATGCCAAGTGGAGCGATCCGCTAATCGACATTCTCGCTCTTATCTCAATACTTACCGGATGGTTGCTAGCCAATGGTAGTTGGCTTGCAGTAATCGGTTTTATCACAGTGATTCCAGCAATTCGCTCCATTGAACTGCTACGCTCTGAAGAGAAAACCTCTCAGGAAGAATAACTTTTTGACCATCTCTCAAAATCTTTTCAATACCGTCCGCCATTGCATTTGGTTCGGCTGCAAAGACCTCGGGCAACCATGATGACAAGTCTCCGATATCAACTGCAGCAACTGGACTCCCACAAGCAATCGCTTCTCTGGCAACTAATGGGCCACTTTCTCGAGTGGAAGTAATTATGCAGATATCGGCGGTTGACATTCTATCCCACACAATTGATCTCGGTTGCTTTTTCATTACTGTGAGATTTACTTGCCAGCCCCGCTTTTCTAACTCTGCTCCGGTCTTTAGGCATAGGATATGGTTTTTTTCAGGTCGGCGGGGGTCTGCCGGAAATAGTAGATTTATCGCTTGATTACGCCAAGAACCCCTCCACTTACGCAATGGGTTAAGCCATTCATCACCAACTGCAACATGACAAGGTATCACTTCAGCAGAAAATTTTTCAATAGTTGAGGAAACCACTACTAATCTATCACAAGAAAGTGCAATTTTTTCAATCCTTTTGCTCAGTAAAGGGTCTTGCAAAGAGACTGAAAAGTCATGTCCGTGCACAACTGCTACCAATGGCACTCTGTGCCTTTCTGCGATTTTTTTTGCAAGAATTGCGACCGGCCATAGTGTATGACAAATCACCACATCAGGTTGCCAGTCTTCAAGACCTACTCTCAGAGAAGATACCCTCGAAGCAGTAATCGATGGCCAATTGGGGAATTGTAGATGTTTGCAAACTTTGACATCTATTTCTTGGTGTGTGAATCGCCTTGGAGCCTTAGCAACTCCTTCAAGTGTTGATCTTCTAGCTTCTTGATACCTTAGCATACGAGGTAACGGATTTACAACTTTGACTTCGTGTCCTAATCCGCGTAATAGTGATGCATGGTCAGCCACGAAGTTTCCACGCGCTGGATTGGTCGGAAGAGGGTATAGCCGGGTTACCAGCAGTATTCGCATCGTTATCACTCGAGAGCCTGATGAATTACTGCCAGATTTTCAGCCACACTAGAGGTTTGGTTGAACAGTCCAGAACCAACCACACAATTTCTTGCTCCCCATTCATGAAGCATGGCGATGTTATGTGCTTTGACGCCGCCATCGATTTGGATTTGTACTTCGCGGCCTCCATTCGCCACCTGTTCTGAAATCGCCTTTGCAAGGGTCCTGACCTTGTTTTCAACTGTTGAGATGAAACTCTGACCACCAAAACCCGGGTTTACGCTCATTACTAGGACTAAATCGATCTCCGGAAGTACTTCCAATGCTGCATCGACCGCTGTTCCTGGGTTCAAAACCACTCCAGCACTTGCGCCTGCCGCGCGTATTGCAGTAACACAACGATGTAGATGTCGAACCGCTTCAACGTGAACAGAGATGTGATTACAACCAGCATCGATGTATTGCTGAAATGATTCTTCAGCATTTTCAATCATAAGATGAGCGTCAAAAACCGGCCCGTCTCCAAGTGCTTGACGCAATTTAGCAATTACCGGCGGACCAAAGGTCAGGTTAGGGACAAAATTACCATCCATTACATCGAGATGTAACCAATCGAGACCTGCATCCACTGCTTCTTTGCAAGCACTGCCCAAATCGGCTAAATCGGCGGTCAAAACTGATGGTGCGATAATCAAGTTACCCTCTCAGGTCATCCCAAGGACTAGGCTTTGATGAAGTCTCCCTTTTGCAAATGCTCATATGAGAAAAGCCCCGAGGCTCGTATTAGTGAGAGACATGGGGCAAGTTCTAACTGTAACCGATTCTGATTTCGACCAGACAATGAATGACAATAAATTGGTATTAGTTGATTTCTGGGCCCCTTGGTGTGGCCCATGTAAAGCACTTTCTCCGATTCTAGAACAAATATCGAATGAACGTGAGATTGTTATTGCTAAGGTTAATACTGATTCTGATAGTGGAAATGCTGCAAAATATGGAGTCAGGGGCATTCCAGCAATGTTCTTGTTCAAAGATGGTAAAATGATTGATAACAAAACCGGAATGATGCCGAAATCACAACTTCTTGGATGGATAGATCAGCATATAACTGCTGATGACTTCTGATTAATCCAATTGTTTCCGCCGTTTTTCGGCAACTTGACCAACTTCTCTTAGCAGGCGCTCTCTAAGTGCTTCGTGCAACCACATTCCACCTTCTAACTCCATCAATAGTCCATGGCTGATCAGCCTTTTTGGAGGCTCGCCATTCCACTGGCAAGCCTTAGCAAGTTTTTCCCAGGCGATTGGTTCAGCACTTTGTGCCAAAGTTGCTAATAGATTCCTTTCTTCCTTCGGCATATGGATAATAATTTCCTCGTCTAGGAAACGTAACCAATCCTCGTGTTCTGGCGTACCATAAAGTTCCAGTAACTCCATCGCCAAAGGATGACCGCCTGTTGCATTGTGAATCATCCCTGCTGATGGCACATCTTCTCCCTCGAAGGATTCTAGCCATTCGCCAACCTCATCGATAGACAAACCTTTGAGAGATAATTCGCATACGATATTTCGCGTATGTACATCGCGACGATCGTAGATATCTAAAGAAGTGCGAGAAATCATCACCAGACGCAGAGGGGCTTTGGTTGACATCTGTAATAGCGCACCCAGTAATTCCTTTGAATGAGCGCTGACATGGTGAATATCGTCAAGAACAATTAGCCAATATGGAGGTGGACCGCCAACTTCGTCTTTGAACCTCTCTCGGATTGCAGTTGCATCTGTAAGATAAGCAAGTAAACGTCTTCGCCATGAATCTACATTGAATGCCGCCCCTGGCGATAATGGTAAAGTTTCCATCAATTGATACGGGTCGTGCTTTTCATCGATACCAAATCTATGCAGAAGGCTAGTGGCTAAACCGAGTTCTCTATCCCAAATCTGACATGGATACCAACATACGGAAAGGTTTGGTTCCTCCTCTATTCTTCCTTCGAGCCAGTTTGCAACTAAGGTCGATTTCCCAATTCCAGCAATTCCGTCAATTACCATACAGGGGCGTCTAGATTCGAACCATTCATTCATCTCTTCCAGTTCATCATCACGCCCATGCACTAACCTTGTCTTAGGTGGATGAAAATGATAGGTCGCATGAGCCCCTGCCAATAATGTTAATTTCCCCGGAATTGGTAATGATTCCTCCTCCCCTTTTCTAATCGGGCCAAATCGAATATCGCCATAGGTTAGCACTCCTTCGTGTTGGGCATGAAGGAGAATCTGTAATAAAGTCAAATCTGCTTCCAATCTTTCTGATACTTTACTGGCTTCAATTTCTAGTAGTGTTCCTTCTTGGTCTCTAATCAGAACATCCGTTTTTTCGTGCTTTTTCTGGGATTCTTTAGCAGTTTCAATTCCGCTTTCGGTTAATTGCCATGTTTTTTGCCGCCTTTCATCGCCAATTATCGAGCGTGAATGTTCGCTTACTGCACCCTTCTTCAATAAATCACGCATAGCCCTAGACACATTCGGTGCATGTAAAGCACAAGCCTCCGCAATGCCCGGTCTTGTAAGGTCACTTGAAACCATGAAGCGATCAATTTGATTCTGATGTTCTGCCAGGTGCAAAAGAATTCGGTCAATGACCGGAATATTCACCTTCGGCAAGTCTGCGGCCACGTGCTTCGCTCAAAGAAGAGCGATTCAATGCTTGCCCTAAACTGTGTGATACTCGCGCACAAACCGACCATAACACCTTTGAGGGGAAATATAACGGATGTTCATGTCTGGGGACTATATTGACCTTAAGAGAGGTTGGACGTCCACCCTAATGATATTGATGTTGGTCTTTGTTTCATTCAATTCTGCTGCTGCTGACACCGATGGTGATGGCATTGATGATTCCGTTGATGATTGCCCGGTAGCAGAAGGAAACAGTACTGTTGACAGAACTGGATGCCCTGATGCAGATGGTGATGGAACTAGTGATAGAAACGACCCCTGGACTATTCAAACTGGAGGTTTCTTACAGGATTCACACCAGGCTAGTAACGATGATTATTACGTTTCAGTGTTTAGTGAAGATGGAAATTATTATCTGACTTCTGACGGGTCTACTATGAGAATCTGGGAAACCGCTTCAAAGATAAATATTAGATCTGTTGCAATATCTGACATTAATGATGTTACTTGGTCTCCCGACGGGAAATATGTTGCAGCTGTCGATGATAATGATCAGTTACTGGTATATTACTCAAGTAATATTACTGGATTATACGCGGTTAGTGTAGACGTAGGCGGTGGAGACCGAGCCCTTGAAGTTGATTTCAGTCCTGATGGAACTATGATTGCAGTAGTAATTGGAAGATCAGGAAATAGTGGAACAGATGGTGAAGTTCAGATATATGATTCATCAAATGGGAACGAAATTACAACATTCCAACCTTCGAACCAAGAGCGTTTCTATTCTGTTGATTGGAGTCCTGATGGAAGTAGAATTTTGATTGGTGGGAGAGAAGATGTGTGGGTTTACACCACGGATACTTGGGCGCAAAATGCAACACGCAACACAAATAGAGGATCAATAAACAGTGTCGCTTGGTCCCCTGATGGTAATTCAATTGCTGTTTGTGAAGGTTGGGAGGGTTCAGGAGCCCGGATTAGGATGTTAAATTACCCCGTAATGAGTGAAAGATGGGTCTATTCTACCTCCACTTCATGTAACGCTGTTGTCTTTTCTCCAGATTCTACGCAATTAGCTGCAGCTCATACTTACTATCAATCAGATGGCGCAAGCATTAGGGTTTTCAGAACTTACGACACTGCTCCGAATATTATTGACACATTATCAGCACCACGACCAGGAGGTTGTACTTCCTCAGGCAATGGGAATAATTGTGGGACGGTATATGGAGTGGATTGGCACCCCAATGGGATGTATATCATTTCAGCTCAAGGAAGAAATGATGAGGGGATTTATCATTGGTCTAATGATCCAGATCTCGACAATGATGGTGTTCTAAATGAAGATGATGCATTCCCTGAAGAACCAACTCAATGGAACGATACCGATGATGATGGATTTGGAGATAATCCCCTACCTGCTTACCAAGGAGATGCATGTATAAATACGCCTGGAACGAGTACTCAAGACAGATTTGGATGCCCCGATGGCGATGACGACGGTTATTCCAACGAAGGCGATGTTTTCGATATTGACCCGCTACAATGGGCTGATTCTGATGGAGATGGTCGAGGCGATGAGAATGAGAAAGATCTTCATTATAACATAAATTCGAGCACTGGTCTGCGAGAAAACCAAACTGGAGATGCTTTGCCCATGAATCCCACTCAGTGGGATGATGCTGATGGTGATGGCTGGGGTGATAATTTCAATAATATCAGTTGGCTTAACATTAGGCCAAGTAGTTGGCTAGGAGAGTATTATGTCAATGCCACTCAAGTCGATACCTTCCCTCATGACCCCACTCAGTGGACTGATTCCGACGGCGATTGGATAATTGGTGGAGGCGGTGATGAACCTGCCCCTGCAAACAACCCTGATGGTTGTCCTAATGCATATGGTAATTCTTCTGAAGACCGGAATGGATGTTATGATGAAGATGGAGATGGCTGGTCAAATCCAACCGCGGATTGGCCCGCTGTATTTACTCTTGATTGTGAAGATAATGCTGACGCATTCCCTACTGATCCGACCCAATGGTGCGATAGCGATGGAGGAGATGGCTACGGAGATAATACGGATGGCAACAACGCGGATGCCTGCCCCGGAGAATTTGGTACCTCGTTTCAAGATAGGCTTGGTTGCCCTGATGCTGATGATGATGGTTGGTCCAATGCCTATGATAGATTCCCAAACGACCCCACTCAGTGGAATGATAGCGATGGCGATGGCAAGAATTTAACTGCGGAAATATCGTCTTGCGGCGATAATCCCGACGGTAATAATCCCGATTTACTCCCCTATGATGGAAGCCAATGCAGTGACCGAGATGGCGATGGCTATGGCGATAGAGATGTCATAGGTGGTGACGCATTCCCCGATGACCCGACCCAATGGAATGATACCGATGGCGATGGATTTGGTGATAACAACAAGACCGGGGATTACAATGGTGACATTTGCCCTAACCAATTCGCCCTTACTACTATTGAAGGAGCACGTGGGTGTCCCGATACTGATAGTGATGGTGTTGTCGACCCGCTAGATGCTTTTCCTGAAAATTTCTATCAGTGGAACGACACTGATGGTGACGGATATGGTGACAATCAAGAATTGATGCTAGAAGGAAAAATGGTGAATATCCCCGATGGTGATGAATGCATCGATACCTATGGTACTTCGAATAATAATAGTCGTCAGGGGTGTCCTGATCAAGATGATGACACTTGGGCAGATATCGATGATGTATTTCCTAAAGACAAACGCCAGTGGATAGACTCTGATGGCGATGGTTGCGGTGATAATTACGGCTGGGTAAATGCCACAATGTTTGAAGAATCTATGCAAGAAAACATCACAATTCGCGAACAATGGGGTGATGCTTTTCCTGATGTTGAAAGCCAGTGCTCAGATGTCGATGGAGACGGTTATGGAGACAATAAAACCGGCTTAAATCCTGATGCTTTCCCTTTTATTATCACCCAGTGGCAAGATGCCGACGGAGATGGGTTTGGCGATAACTTCACTGTTGGAGCCTGGCAACCAGATGATTGTAAAACCCTATTTGGCACATCCTATACAGATGTCTTTGGCTGTCCGGATGAAGATGAAGATGGTGTGAGCGATACAAACGACCCGTGCCCTTACGATCCTTCTATCAAAACGGGTTTGGCTACCGAAGTTACTTGTTTGATAACAAAAAGTGAAACACAACTACGAGATGAAGCGAATAAACAGATTGGAAGTAGCCTCGATAATACTACCTTGATAATAATCAGTGGCTCGATTTTGTTGATGTTAGCGCTGATATTAACGGCGATGGTTTCAAAACAAATAGCTCGTAAAAAATCGCAGAAAAGAATGCAAGAAGAGCATTATGCTGCTAGCCAGTTGGACGATGAAGAACAACGCCGGCTAGAATGGATTGACTTTTATGTTAAAGAAGGTGATTTGGACAAGGCACGCGAATTGGGTTGGACTGGAGGCGAAGTTGTTCCCCAGTGGAAGCAATATGAAATGGAACAACAGGCTGTGCAAGAAGCGGCTATCCCTGGAATGTTGAGTTTAGACGATCTTTGATTATTGGTTCATCGCCTTACGGCGACGTGCCTGCTCGGCCATATTATCATCAAATGCTAGGAAACTCAGGCTATTCCATTTGTCATCATCGCCTACTGCAATAAGTGCCTCGTTGTTGGATAGTAGTTGTTTGACCGTGAGAGATGTTGGATTACTACCGTCTTGTAGAGGGTATTGATGGCCGGGTAATACTAACCAATCCGCAGGAACCTCCTGCAGTTGTTGCTTTAGATAAATCAAGGATTTTCTCTGGGATTTGATGTCGCCACCAAATAAATCGGTACGGCCACAACGGCCAAGGAATAGACAATCACCTGAACTCACAAAACCATTACCAATGATAGTGGTATGACCTGGAGTATGGCCCGGGGTGCAGTGTATATCGAAGGATAGATTACCTAATTTCTGTATCACCGATGTATTTGGAGGGTTTTGCCAAATATGGTCGCGGGGCCCGTCCCATCCTCGTTCAAATTCAAATTCATGAGCCCAAACCTCACGCCCTTCTAGTTCAGGCACCCCTTTACAGTGGTCCCAGTGGGTGTGAGTCAGCCATATTTGATTCAGATTCCAATTATTTTCCTGGCATATCTCAAGCCAAAATGAACCTGAAAACGGATCGATTATTGCTGCTTCATTGGTTTTTTTACAAATAACCAAATGATTCAGGTTATCCCATTCGCCTAATTGTTTCTGCAATACAATGATTCTATCGTCCTCTATGATACGTTCAACCATTGCGCTCACCAACAGTACATACCACATCCCTTCTAAGGGATGATGGTCCATAAGGTCTCCATGGGAAAGGAGCGGAAGCTGTACTTCGTGATTCTAGCAATCATGATTTTGGCATTACCTGCTTCTGCGTCTAGCGTTTCTCAGCCTTCTCTTGATATTGAGTTGGTTAATTCTCCTACTAGGGGCTGGTTCGTTACTGAAGAAAATATAACAATTGATGTTAATATCAATAATCAGGGTGATGCAGTCACAATTGATACAGATCCTTCCTGTGAGACATACCTTATTATTCGCAGTTCAACAGAGACCGTTCTTGACCAATCTTCTACCTGTATTGGCCAAAGTAGAGGTTTGGATTTAGGCGCCGATAGTATTACTGCGCTCAAGCAATTGACATGGGATCAAAAAGACAGTCAGGGCCAATTGGTTGAAAGTGGATCGTATTCGATAGAGGTCGTATTGGAAGGAAGTGGCCTCACCTCTACTATACCAGTGGAAATACAATCTGCGTTTACGATTGACCCCGCTCTTGAATTAGATTTGAAATTGACGACAAGGGATGGTGTTATGCGCGAGGGAAGCGGGGCGCTACTAACTCTAAATCTATACAACCCAACGGCATCGAGTATTTCGTTCGATGAGAGTGGTTGTAAGATCACATCGAAGATTGACGGGGTTGATGCTATGTGGAGTTCGTGCCTACCGGGAGAACAAATATTACTTCCATTCGAAGTCAGACCGTTATTGCAAACCGTAATGGATTTATCAGCAGGTCAACATGAAATCATGTTTTCTCTGGGTGATGATGTATTAGTGAGTCAAATGAGTGTTAATTCGAATGAGGCTATTAGTCAAACTGATGAATCAAAACTTCAGATGGATATTATCATTGGAGAATACGACTCTGACACTAGTTCTTTACCTAACAGTGTTCAGTTAACGAATCAAGGTGATGAAGATTTAACACTTATATTCACCGATACATGTAGGGTAGAGACTTGGCTGATGAATCAAAATGGAGATGTTGTCCATGATTCAAGATCGTTAAAGACCTGTAATGTGTTTGAGCTGCAGAACCTAATCGAAGCCGATGGCGGGATTGAAACCTTCAATCAGCCTGAAATATTCATGTTTAATAATGAGGGGTGTGGTCTTCCTGCTGGCGATTATACCCTTTTCGCCGAGGCTCCTGAGCATAGTGTTTGGACTTCAATGCCAATTTCTTTCTCTGATGCGACCGGAATTATATGTGATGAGGCTGATCTTGAAATAACTCAAGATATTACTAGAGATGGGATGTTACTTACCATAAATCCAATTCTTACAACCGATATTACAACTGAAATTTTCTGGCCAAATAATTGTCTAATTTATGTAACCATTACCGATACTACATCTCAAGATTTTACCGAATTAATTACCAATTGTACTGACCGTGATTTGATTCAAAAGGTAGATGGTGGAGCCTCTATTTCGCTACCAAGTCTTTCCACTAATCTAGAAGATGGAAAATATTCTCTTGAGATTTCGATTGAAAATTCATTCTATATTGAAGGCTTACAGTCGGAAATTGAATTACCGCTTCCTACTATAGAAGCGGATGCAACTATTGATCAAAATAAGGACAATGAAGTTGTTTTAGCAAGTGAATCCGTACGAAGTGGCATTTGGTCTATGGTGCCAACTCAGAATGGAGAGTGCTGGTTACTTGAAAACGATGATTACATGTCAGCGCTAACTGGAGCGCCAACACAAGTGGGATGGGCCCCTGCTGCCGGCGTTAGTGGAGATTACTCTACAGTTACTGCAGCAATACCTTCTGCATGCTCCGGATTTAATGTCGATGGTTTTACGATTACTGAAGTTCTTTCCGAGAGTATACCTGTAACCGTAGAGGTGGCCGAGGAAGAGCCGGTTGAAATCTCTACATTACAAGCCGAGGAAGAGGAAATCAATCCTCTTGTAATCAGCACGGTTGTTGCAATTACTTCTACAAGTCTCATTGCTATCCTCTTCACATCGATTGCAACCAATGAAAGTTGGAGGATACCTGTTACTTCGGCCGGGCTTTGGTTCCTTGGTTTGATTGGACGAACCAGTGAAACCAATGATGGAAAATATCAGAGAGGACGTTTAATGGGATATCTAACCGCCAACCCTGGGTGTCATTTCCGTGCGTTAATGCAAGAATTATCTATGTCGAATGGACAAATTACTCATCATCTAAAAATATTGGAAGATGAGGAGATGGTTTGGCGACTAAAAGATGGCCGTTTGGTGAGATATTACCCCTTCACCAGTGACCTTCACCCTGGTATCCCAACCGCTGATTTACCATTACCCCCTCTTACCCCAGATCCAAATAGTCTTCAGGGGAAGATTTTACGACTCTTAGATGATGATGAGCAAATGAAAAAATACCCTACTCAAGCAGAACTCGCAGTACGATTAGAAAAATCTCAGCAACTTATCAGCCATCACTTACGAACATTGCATAAGTATGGCTTGATTGAAAAGAGAAAATCCGGTCTTAAAAACCGTTACCATTTGACGAGAGAGGCTCTATTCCTACTAGAGACAACTGAGTTCTGACCATATGGTTCAAATCGAGTCTTGAACTCGCCTCAACGTAACCCTAGGGGAGTGTTTGTCTATGTCGGAGTCTTACCCCCCTCATTCAGAAACAAAATGGCAGAAGGCTTGGGCAGATTCAGGAGCCTTTCAACATGGAAGTAACTCTAGTCGTCCTACCTTCTATTGTCTTGAAATGTATCCATATCCTTCGGGGAAAATGCACATGGGGCATGTTCGTAATTACACCATAGGAGATTCGGTCGCTCGTTATCGTAGATTAGTAGGATTTGATGTTCTTTACCCCATGGGGTTCGATTCATTCGGCATGCCTGCTGAAAACGCTGCTAAAGAGATAGGAGGTCATCCCCGAGAGATTACTAATCAAAACATCAAAACAATAACTACTCAATTGCAAAGAATGGGTTTCTCTTATGATTGGAATCGCAGAATAATGAGTCATGATGACAGATACTATCGTTGGAATCAATGGTTCTTTCTAAGGATGCTAGAGAAGGGGCTGGTGTACAGAAAACATGCTGCGGTTAATTGGGATCCTGTTGAACAATCAGTCTTAGCAAATGAGCAAGTTATTGATGGAAGAGGATGGAGGTCTGGCGCGATAGTAGAACAACGAGAGATTCCTCAGTGGTTTATTCGAATAACAGATTATGCTCAGCAACTCTGGGATAGTTTAGATGATATTGATTACCCAGAACATGTTAAATCATTACAGAGAGATTGGTTGGGGCGTTCTGAAGGAGCTACTATCAACTTTGCGATAGAAGGAGAAAACGATTCGACAATCGAGGTTTTTACAACTAGGCCTGATACGATTTTTGGTGTTACTTTCCTAACCCTTGCCCCAGAGCATCCTTTAGCTGAAACATTGGTTATCGATACTGAATTTGCAGAAGAGTGGACTCGTCTGAGAGATGAAGTTCGGGTGATGAGCGATTTTGATAGGGGGATGTTGAAAGAGAAAAAGGGAGTTGCTACCGGCAAATATGCAATACATCCGTTGACTGGGGACAAAATACCGATTTGGATTGGTAATTTTGTAATTGCCTCATATGGAACAGGTGCTGTTATGGCGGTTCCAGGTCACGACCAGCGAGATTTTGATTTTGCTAAACAATATGAGATCCCCATCCGTAGTGTATTGGTCGAAAAGCAAGATGATGAAGTTGAGGATTTGAAGAATGCATTCGAAGGTTATGGCTGGATGGTAAATTCACCAAAAGAAGGTTTTAATGGATTATTTGGGGAAGATGCCAAAAGAGCTGTTATTGATGCTATTGAAACAGAAAATTGTGGCAAAGGTACCATTCAGTGGAAGATTCGTGATTGGTTGATTTCGCGTCAACGGTATTGGGGTACTCCTATTCCAATTATCCATTGTGATACATGCGGCGCTGTTCCCGTTCCCGATGAGCAATTGCCGATAAAGTTACCAGATGATGTAAGTTTCTCAGGTCAAGGAAACCCCTTAGAATCCTCCCCTACCTTTCAAAAAGCAGATTGCCCTTCTTGTGGCAAAGTTAGCCGAAGGGAAACCGATACAATGGATACCTTCATCGATTCTTCTTGGTATTTCTTGCGATATACCGATGCCCTCAATGATGAAAAGTGTTTTGATTCAGAGTTAGTAAACCATTGGATGAATGTGGATTTTTATTGCGGAGGAATCGAACATGCGCAACTGCATCTAA
>ERZ1046148.226-NODE-226-length-35815-cov-6.384200_pt1 | contig 35815 bp, 32 predicted proteins | sample MGYA00383090_ERZ1046148 | MGnify/ENA primary metagenome ERZ1046148 (study PRJEB29581, sample SAMEA5548360) | metagenome | biome: marine; feature: coastal; material: water | depth 25 m | study: Short-term variability in the microbial, nano- and picoplankton... | reverse complement strand
TTGGTGCGGCTGGCATTGGTGCGGCTGGCATTGGTGCGGCTGGCATTGGTGCGGCTGGCATTGGTGCGGCCGGCATTGGTGCGGCTGGGGCTGATGGTGGTGGCGGTGCTTGCATATTCTATCCTCTCCTTATTGTGTATTATGTTTACCCCAACGACGAATTTGTTGAAGCAACTGCCTCAATTCTTCGTTGGAATATGAACGTTGTTGGCTGTATAGCAATTCTATCAGCCTTGGATCGCCGATCATCGCTTGAATCTCAGCTGGGGTTTTTCTTACCATCTCGTCTCGTGTCAAATCTTTGAATTGTCTTACTTTAGACATCAATGATTCCCTAACACGAGTCAAATATAGGCTCGGATCTACTTTATTCGGTCTTTCTCTGAATCGAGTAAGGTCGAATACATGGCGCCAGTTCTCCTTTTCGGGAACGACCATTATTGCGATACTCAGAAGCGCCATGAGGTTGAGGATAATCAACCACTTCAACAAGGTGTCGCTAGTGAGCATTACGATTGCCCCCATAGCTTCAGTAAACGGTGCCGATACCGCGGATGTTACGTGGCGTGATTCATCAAATACAATGTAAAATTGATCATTGTAACGTGTCACTGTAGATGCTGCTAATTCATCATTATCGAATTCCATCATATCTCTCAATAGAGCTCGGAAGTAGAGGCTATTACCAAACCATTGGGTGTCTCCTCCGGCTGCCGAAAGTCCTCCAGAGCCTGCATTCCAACAATTGTGCCCATGGGTAACGTATAGTTCAGATGTGCATTGCATTTTACCTGTCAAATCCGCAGTTGATCTGTCCCAGAGGTGGTTGGCTAATGCAGAATGATCAGAAACGAAGACTATACTACCAGTGACACTGACTTCGCCTTCACGATTACCCTGAACCTTATCGACTGCTTCGATGCCAGGATAATCAATTCTCACGATATAGCCTGTTGCTAAATCACCAGGAATTGGATTGCCTTTGATATTAGGATCGAATACACCCTCTGCTAAATATGCTGCAGGAGATGCGTGAGCGAGAACCTTGACTACTCTATTACTCGAGTCGCCATCAGAACCATTGTTCAACACTTGTATTGCCGTTGGACGATGGAAAAGAACCGGCATGAAGCAATTTTCAATTTCTTCTCTATCAACGTTGGTTTGTGAACATGGTATTCTTGTTTGACTAGAGTCCATTGTACTAAGGTCCTGTGTAACAGAGGCGATTGCGTATGTTTTACGGATATCCTCTGAAACGCGTTCATCAGCGATTTCTACTTCGTAGAATCTCTGGTCATCAGCAACAGATGGGCCCATGTAATTAACTCCGAACTTATTGGCTACCAATTGGGCATTGGTGGAATTGGAAGCAAGCAATACCTTGCCACCCTTATTGGTGACGAAGTCGTGAATAGCATCTGCCTCTGCAGCATCGAATGGTTTCTCAGGTGCTGTAATCACTAAAGTGGTACGATGTGGTTCTCGCCAGTCGTTGACTAGCATTGGTGTCGACATTGTGTTGGCGATGTCATAGCGATCACCATCGGCCCCAAGATCACCTCGCATTAGAGAAATCTGTTGCAATTGGATATTGTCATCAGTAGAGTCTTTTACATACGCAGAGAATACGGTGTTTTTGTCAAAACTAGTAATTACAATTAATCCAGTCGATAATAGGAGTGCTGCAACAAACCCAATCATGAGCCAAGTTTCCAACTTGATTCCGGATGCATCATCACCTGCCATATCTCTCACACCTACGCCGTTGGCAACCTAACGTTCGAGCGAACTATGCACCACACATATATGTTGTCTCAGACTGTTCAAGTGAAAGATTACACTCAAAGGACACGTTATCGCTTTTCTCGGCCTAATATCGCAGCAAATCCGACCATTGAGAGCGTTGATAACATTGTAAGGGAAGGGAGGATTCCCGAGTCACTTACCTCGAGATCATTACTCATCGATTCTTGTTCAGACGATGACGTGCCATCGCTTGTTTTATCTTCGGGTTGTTCTCCCATTACGTAAACAGTATATTTTTCATGATTTGAATACCATAAACCGGAACCTTCGCTACGAACCTTGAATACTACTTCACACTCTTTTTCTGGGTGGCTTTGGGGCGCAGTGACTGTTAATGTCTCATCTAAACTAGATACTGATTTGCCAACAACTCCCTCTAATCCCTCAATAACCAGTTGTGGGCAAGAGTTTATTTCTACCTCAGTATCAATGATTGTATCTGCTCCATTGCCATAATTGTCGATTTGGAGTTGCATACTCTCGTCTGAACCAGAATAGACAGTTATTTGTGGAATATCATATGTATACAATCTATACGCATTATATTTTGAAAATTGAAGGTCCTTTTCTATTTCTTTTGCCTCAGTAGGAGTTGCTTGGCCTGCTACCAACTCTGATGCAGTTAGTACAAATTCGTGAATCTCACCACTCCAAACTAGCCACAGATAGTTGATACCTGCTGTATCTTCAGAATAGAATCCATCACCGCTAATCACTATACTAAATGATTCATTTGATTGTCCGTTTATTGTTGAGACATCGGGAATATCAACATCGAAATCACCACAGCCCTGGCAAGCTGTTATGGAAAAATCAAACTCTATTTCCACAGGTAGTGGTCGTGGATTATCGACCCAGAATTCTAAAGTCAGTGAAAAAGTCATGTCGCCGGAAGATCCTATGCCGTTTATTGACTTGAGGCGGCTATCCTTGCCATTCAATTCCATTATCTCCGGATCGGTTTCAGTCTCCCAGCCAATTTCCCAATCAATAGGAGGTGATTGCGCCTCAGCCGGTAAAGGAAATGCGGCGAAAACGAATACTAGTGCCAGTAGAATATGACGCATCTCTTCACACCCTCAAAGCCCTTCACAGGCTCTCTTTACAAGAACTTTGACCATTGCCCTTCGATATCTAGGCGGCATTGAAGTATTATTTACTGGTTTAACCACTTTGTGAATTGCAGCACATAGTGCTGAAACATCGCCTTGAGATTTCTCTACTTCCTCGTCATGTAGTCGTGGAATGCTCTCAAGTGCAGTAGTCGCTACTTTCAGAGTGCTTGCATCGTTGTTAACCCAAGCCGCTGCCACTCCAGCCTCAGGGAAATCCCACGAGTCGCGTAAGCGTAATTTTTGATATGAACCAGACATTTTTGCTGCTGAATCTGGTAATGTAATCTTGACTACCATCTCACCACTTTGTAATACATTTCGCGTCATGCCATCTAGTTTATAGAAATCTGAAAGCAACATTTCACGTTGACCTTGTGGCCCTAGAAGATGTATTTTTGCACTGAGAACCAGAAGTGTTGGAGCGATGTCACCTTGATAGGTGGCAACGCATAGTTCGTTTTGATTAGGAATGACTCTGCAATCCGCTCCTGTTCCACAATCACACTTATGGCACCAGTCGATTGAAGAACGCCATTCCTCGCCCTGGTTGAACCAATAACAGCGAGTGTCAAGGCAAATATTACCACCCAAAGTTGCATTTTTCCTAATTAAGCTACTAGCGACTTTACCAGCCGCTTGTTTAACCAATGGATGGAGTGTGTCACTGGTCTCAAGGTCGCTTAATCGAGCCATTGCCCCTATTTCTGTAGAGGTAATTGTGTCCATACCCTCGATTTTTGCCAATGATATAACATGAGGTTTACAATTGATATGCCACTTGTAATTAGGCAACAAGTCGGTGCCGCCAGCAATCCAGTCAAATCCAGTATCAACATATTGCGCTGCTAATTCTACCGCCTCTTCGAGTGTTGTTGGCAGATGAAGTTCAAAGGGTGGTGTCCTCATTGCGCATCACCCTTGTGTCGTGCTTCAACGTGCCTCCAAGCACTTCCGGCTAATCTCGGATTCTCCATATATTCCTCGGTTGGAGTAACTGAGATAACCCAGTCATCACATTGCTCTTCAGGAGCAATATCCTCTTGTAAACCAAATAGTGCACCATTCATGTATGGCTTACGGTCGCTATCTAACTTACGCGCTAAATCTCTATCTGCATGATCTTTAGCCCTCTTTTCGAGTTTGGTCTGTAATTCACTATATTCTAAAGATGGATTAGGTAAATCTAGTGGATCATCGATTCCTAATGACTTACATTTCTTCATAATACGTGCATGCATTTTGTCAGGCGTTATTGGTAATTCGTTCGCTCTAATTCCTATCGCATCATAAACAGCATTGCATACCGCTGGCAATATTGGCAAAAGAGGCCCTTCTCCCGCCTCTTTTGCACCAAATGGACCTTCAGGGTCGTTGCTTTCGACGATGATTGGGGTTACCTTTGGCATCTCGTGAACCGAGGGTATTTTGTAATCAAGGAGATTTGGATTTTGTAAATTACCAGTACGGCCATATACCATCTCTTCTGAAATTACCTGCCCCATTCCCATATGACATGAACCGATGATTTGACCTTCTACCGCTAACGGATTCAGAGCCTTACCACAATCATGTGCAGCCCATGCTTCTATGACTTTGGTTTGTCCTGTTTCCGGGTCAACCTTTACTTCAGCCACGTATGCTGAGAAGGAGTAAGCAGGTGCTAACCCCGCCGCAGCACCCTTGTGGGTCTTACCCATAGGTGGTGTACGGTAAGCACCAGATGCAATCAATGCTCCCTTCTCTTCCTGGGCTTTGTGCAAAGCCTCGAGATAGGAAACTCCAGCTGCTGGGTCACGCTTATTGTAGATACGGCGATCACCGATAACCAAATTCTTGACCTCTACACCAGTAATTTCTTCCGTTGCATCGAGTAATTGCTGACGTATGTCCATTGCAGCGCTGATTGCTGCATTTGCATTCATGAAAGTAACACGGCTGCTGTAAGAGCCAAGGTCGACAGGTGAAGTATCAGATTCGTTAGAGCGAACACGAATCATCTCCATAGGCAACCCAAGAACTTCAGCAACGCTCTGAGCGACAACGGTATCGCTTCCCTGACCAATATCGGCAGCACCGGTGTGGATGGTAACTCCGCCATCCATATCGATTTTCAGATGGACTGTAGCGTGAGGGAACTTGTTTGGATCCCAATGAATCGGCAGACCGCTTCCTGATATGAAGAAGCCACAGCCTATACCAATGCCGTGCCCAAGCGGCAATTTACGGAACTTTTCGTCCCAGCCACTTTCCTTTTTGACACGTTCTAAACATTCACGCATACCGATACTAGTGATACGGAAACCGGTTATTGTAGTCGATTCCGGAGGGAGAAGATTAGCGAGGCGGAATGAGATAGGATCAACCGATAACTGTTCAGATATGTCGTCGATTGCACACTCGACAGCACAACGACTGTTCACTGCTCCATGGCCTCGCATTGCACCTGAAGCGGGTTTGTTGGTCCAGACTCTAGCACCAGTATAGTGAAACGAGCCAAGTTCATAGGGAGCGGTATGTAATACGCCGTTGTAATAGGTGGTTACGTGACCGAAAGATGCAAATCCTCCACCATCGATTAAAGCATCTGTTTCAATGCCAGAGATTCGTCCTTCATCATCAGCGTGAATATTCATCTCCAGTAAACTGGGGTGCCTTCCACGGTTAGTCCAGAATACTTCCTCTCTGTCGAAGGTTATACGTACCGGTCGGCCACTTTTTCTTGCTAGAATTGCAGCACACATCTCGTGAGGGAATGGATCTGATTTGCCACCGAACCCGCCGCCGACAAAGGTACGGAACACATTGATCTGGTGCATTGGAATCTCAAGGACATCAGCCAGAGAACGATGAAGGTAATGTGGTACTTGTTGGGGAGTATAGACCGTTAGTCTGCCCCGCGGATCCCAATTTGCTACCACTGCATGTGGTTCGGTAAATCCATGATTAATTCCTGCAAATTTCCACTTATTCAGTGAAGAAACTTCCGCATTTTTCACCTCTGAAACGCGACCAAATTCCTGATACACTCGCTTCTGAATATTTGATTCACCAATGTGATAAGGACCTCGGTCGTGAATCGGGTCATCTGCATCATCCAATCCCTTGCTAATGTCGTGTACTGCTTCTAGAATCTCATAATCAACATCGATTAATCGTAGAGCTTCGAGAGCAGTGTCCTCGTCAATTGCTGCGACACAGGCAACTAAGTCGCCGATATGACGAACTTTGTCAACGGCTAATGCATGCTCGTCTTTAGTCACCGGTAATACTCCAAAACGAGCAACGTATTCCTTACCAGTGGCGATTGCTATCACGCCGGGTAAGGCCTCAGCCTTGCTGTAATCTATCGAACGGATTCTTGCATGATGATGTGGAGAGCGTAGAATTTTACCGATTATCTCGCCTTGAAGACGAATGTCATCTCCATATTTTGCTTGACCTGTTACCTTCCAATTTGAGTCTATCAACGGTGTTCTTCGTCCGATAATTGAACCAGTGATCAACGCATCATGGCCATGAGGTCCTCTAGGTTGAGACTTCTCCCCGCCTTCGCTCTGAGGAATCATGGTCATGTCACGCAATTCGCTAAATTGCTTTGAGCCGCCACTACCAGGCTTGGCAAACGGTAATTTGCCCGGCTGTTGACGATAACCTTCCATTTCGTCACTCATATTTTCACCTCACTCTAATTTGCCAAGACCAGGGTGCGGATCGGCTTTAGCCGTAGTCAAATCGGCCAATTCTTTTCCGGAAGAAAGAATGTCTGCGGCTGCATGTACCGATTCAACAATCTGTTGATAGCCAGTGCATCGGCAAAGGTTGCCTTCGATTGCATTCTTTATTTCAGAATCATTAGGTGAATTATTCTCTTCTAATAACGCTGAGATTACTACAAGGAATCCCGGTGTACAAAATCCACATTGACTTCCTCCACATTCTGCGAACATACTTTGAATCGGATGAAGATGAGTTCCGTCGGCTAAGCCTTCAACTGTGGTTATCTTTGAACCCTCAACTTCAGCAGCCAATGTCAGACAAGATAGTCTTGGTTTACCGTCAACCAATACTGCACAGCAGCCACAAGTACCCATATCACAGCCTCTTTTGACCCCGAGACAACCGGCTTGGTCTCTCAATAAATCGAGTAACACAGCGTTATTATTAGTCAATACTGAGCACTCGACACCATTGACATCTGCTACCCATTGGCGAGTACTTGCCTTGGGTAACATCGACGCGTGTTCTTTGCCTACCATTACCTCACCTATTCTCCCGATACAGCACCACTCTTTGATGCTTACCTGCTCAATCTCTTATCAATTCATAACGGGCCGATGCTAGGAGGGTTGAAAACCAGTGAACGTTTCGCGATTCTAAGGTGGTAGACAAATGATGATTAATCGGGTTATTTCAAGTATCATTATTCTCCTATTCTTACTACCAATAATTGGACTCATGGTGCCTGTTGAGGCCCAAATTAGTAATCAAGATGAAGAAGGTTGGTGGACCCAGACTACCGTCGATAGAGATAACAATGGTATCGGAGATATGGTCGAACTTCATATGCTTAATCCTCTCTTCTTAGACGAGGATAACACCTTACCTCTCATAATCGACTATGACCACACACCTGGTGAAGAAGAAATTCGTGTTCTTGAAATCGCTGTCGGCTATCAGCATGCATGGGAACTACCACTAATTGACGCACTTGCTGGAAGAGTTCCACTGAAGCACATATTAGACCTCACAGAGATTCCAGGTGTAGTGATGATTGAACTAGATGGCATTCTAGAAGTGGCTAATGCTGATGCTGCAGAAGGACATGGTGTAATCGATGCTCATATGGAAACCGGTTATGATGGAACTGGAACTACAGTAGCCATTATAGATACTGGAATCGATGCAAAACACGTAGGCTTAGATGACATGGATGATGATGGAAATATCGCTTATGACCCGAAAGTAATCGCCTTCTACGATGTGACAAATGAAACGAATGCTAAAGTTGTTGATGGCTCTACAGAAGCCTATGATGACAATGGGCATGGCTCACATTGCGCCGGTACAACCGCCGGAACTGGAGCACCAACTTTTGAGCACGTTGGAATGGCTCCAGGTGCTAAATTAGTTGGCGTCAAAGTGCTTGATGGAGGCGGTTCAGGTTCATTCGCTGGCGTTATGGGCGGCATGCAATGGACTGTCGATATGCGTTATGAATTCAATATCCGTGCTGCAAGCATGAGTCTTGGAGGCCCTGGGTTAATCGAATGGACTAGTAGCGAAGAAGACAGTGTTAATCGCATGGCTAATGAGATGGTCAGATCAGGTATTGCTCTTTTCATTGCAGCCGGAAATAATGCGGTATCTGCCCAAATAGGGACTCCCGGTTCAGCAGAGGACGTCATCACAGTCGGCGCTCTAGACAAGGATACTACGATTGCCGAATACTCAAGTCAAGGACCAACTGAAGAAGGCCGAATAAAACCAAATATCGCCTATATGGGCAGTGACATAATGTCTGTTGATGCTAATTCTGGAGAGGGTTATGTTGGCCTTAGTGGAACAAGTATGGCTACACCTGGAGCCGCTGGAGTTGCAGCGCTTATGTACCAAGCAAATCCCGAACTATCCCCATTCGATATCCGTAATATCATGCAAGAGACCGCTACTTACCGTTGGTGCACTTACCCATTGAGCCCTGAACAAGTTGCCCTAATGGGTAACGAACCTTGCCCTGAAGACCTTATGCCAAAAAACCGTCAAAACAACGTATATGGACATGGTCACGTTAACGCCTTAGAATCAGTTCTTGAGGCGGCTGAAGAAAGCTATGACTTCAATAAAAATATAACACTGGAGATGAAAACAGTATCTAGCAATAATCGTATATCAATCGGACCTGGAGACCAAATCATGCTGGCTCTTACAACGCCAGTAGATACAGTGCAATGGCGCTCAAATCACTTGCGAGATGATTGGTCTAATCTACATAGTTATCATCATGAAAGTACCGTATACTTGGATTATGAAACAATAATACATCAACTCGAACACCTACCTGGTAAAAACCTTGAAGGAAACCACACCCTTTCTATGCGAGCAATTGAAGATGAAAGTTCATCCCCACTAATTTCATTTGATATTTTTGTAACAGATAAAGGAGTTGTAGATGAATTGGAAGATGAAAATTATAGTGTAATCGGACTAATTATTTCCATAGTAGTCATCATTCTAGTCGTGACTATTCTAATTATTGGAATAATTCGTGAAAGACAAGAGATTGAAAATGTTAACCTCAGATTATCTGATGAGACGGTAATGGCTGCTGAACTGGTTGAATGACCGCCAAGTGACTTTATCAATCGAAGGATATAATACTTCAAAGTCTGAGATTATAATGATACCATGAGTGAAACTCCAGCTAAACCGAGTCGGCCTAGCAGATTAACAGCACCAACTACTACTGGCGGTTTGTATGGTAAATCCGAGACTTTACGTCTAGCGGTTAAAACTCCTGGAATTGCCGATGTAGACTTCATGAGCAAGTTCGCTCAATTAGTGATGTATGGCATTGCGATGGTTGCCATCTGGGGAGGTATTCTATCGATCGCTTTTGCCGACGATGCAACCAACAGTAATTTTCTGATTTTAGGAGCAGGAGGTCTCATTTCAGCGACTATGGCAATCGCCATGGTTGAGATGCAACGCAAACGCGGAGGTGGTGGCCTTCACGCAGTACATGATTATCTGTTGGGAATTGGATTTTTCTTCGCTGCGATAGGAGTATTGTGGGGAACTCGTTATCTAATTGCAATCGCTGCTGGTAATGGTATTGATTTCTTACTTGTCGAAGGAGTTCCTTATGCTGAGAGGGATTGGTCACCATCATCTGAGGCGATATACATACAATTAGCAGCTTGTCTGATAATGATTGCATCTGCAGTAATATATCTTAGAAATCTTGAAGGGACTACGTCTTTTTCATGGTCAGTCATAACTTTCACACCGATTGCAATAGCAGTTGCAGGAGTAGGTCCATGGCTTACCTGGTCTGGAGATATTGTTTCATGGGAACTTGGAATCTCAATCGTTACTTTGACCTTCTTAGCGATGTGGTTAGCATTACAATCGAATAATGGCATAACGTTTGCTATTGCAGCAATAATCAGCGGAATTATCCCATTGCTCTACGAAATTCTTAACGAAAATGCACCAGAAGACGGTGCAGGCGGTGCACTATCACTTCTGATCTTCATCATAATTGGACAAGGGATTCTTGCCGCTGATCCACGCTTACGTCAAAGTCTAATCGAGAGAACTTCTTTCATACTGGTTGCTGAAGTCTTACTAGCAATTATTGTAGCAAAAGAGACGAATCTCAATCTAATTCTTGGGCCGTTACGTGAATCAATGTTAGGAGACATGGCAGAATATGTCAATTTACAAAACGCATTATGGGTAACTCTTCTTCTTGCATACCTACCTGCAGTCCATGCACGTAGAACTCCTTGGATGCCAATTGGTCTCGCTGGTAGCATATGGATAATCTCACCAGAGGCCAGTGTCATCCCTTGGATTATCACGATTATGGTTTTACCATACATGTTGATTATGGCTACAGCAACTCGTACATGGGTTGCTAATTGTACATTCATTGCTGCAGGCATTTCCTTCTTTCTTCAAGGCCACACCTCTACTGGTTTCGTCATAGAAAATATCGAATTATTAATTGCAACTTCGCTGATAATTGTCGGTGAAATCTCTCGTACACGCAATACGCTTTCCGATTGGGCGCACTTCCTAACATTGGGTTTGATAGTGTTGTCAGAGTCGATTTTGCTCGGAACCAATATCTGGATACCTTGGGTAATTGTTCTCTACATCATCATAAGTTCATGGAGAATGCTGCATCAAGCAGCAGCATCAGATGACGTTAATCGTCGTATTGAGGCAAGTGCGGCTTTGCTCGCTTCGATAGTGATGACTCTCCTACTAGCATTCTCTGAACGATTGACTATGAATTTACCAGAGGGGATTGACACATTCCTTGACGGTATGAATCTACCATTGGTTATTCTAGCCATTATTATCTGGTTTAGTATGCGTCGTTACAAAGGCATTGAGATGGATCTTGGCCACATCTTCTCCTGGGTAGGAAGAAAAGGAAATAGAGCAGTACCGATCTTTGAATCTGAAACTGGCGAATGGATATTGCAAGAAGTAGAGAGTGCTGATACTTCATGGGAAGAAGAGGGATGGGGTAGTATCGCTCGTATCTCATTGATTGGGCCTCTTATCCTCTTCACAATCGCCATCAGTTTCGTTAATCCCGAAGGTCTCGCCAAAGACATACAATGGGTACTGCTCACTTCGCTTCCCTTGGCCCTACTAACCTGGGAGATACTCGATGACGAGGAAGCTTCAGCCGCAGGAAGAGCAGTTGCAACTTGGACTCTATTCCTAATAGCATTACCAATATCGTTACAATTAAACGATTACTCAGATGGAGATTTGTTGCTCGGTTCATTACTGTTTGATGCAATTCTAATTTCTGGCCCACTTGTAGTTAGCACTGTTCTAAACCGACGTGGAATCAATGAAGAAACAGTATCCTTAACTGCAGATTCTTGGGCTTTGGCAGGATTATTGCTAATAGGGATTCTCGATACTAGTGGAGGTTTAGTTTTCTTAGCACTCTATACATTAGTCATAGTTAATTCGTTCCGCTATCGTCAAACCACCATATTGGCATGGGCCCCATTTGCACTGATCTTGATGGGAGATAGAATGGTACGAGAAGGTGATTTGGTCAGATGGATACTCGACAAAGTCGACTTTACTGCGTATGACCTCACTGAAATTACCATCTTAGATATGTCAAGATTCTCTTGTGTCATAATGTCTTTAACCGCAGCTTTTATTCTAACTAGAGCAATAATTGATCGGCGTTCTGAAGAAGAAGATGTTCGATCTATGCCGACGATAATGCCGAGTTTTTGGCTAGCAATAGGCATGCTCGGAGTATTACCAGAGGTTTCATGGCTATTGCTGATTCTAACTGTGTTAATATCAATACAAAGTTGGTTGACAGGAAAGCTAGACTTCATCCCATGGGTTCCATTTGCAACAATTTTCTCATTCCTAATTGGTTTTAGCGCTGATGAAAACTTCAATCATTTCACAGCCATGCAAATATTTTCACACAGTCTTTTAGGTACTGGTTTATTCACTATGATTATTCATCAAGCAGCAGATAGAGGCGTACTTTACCGCTGGGCTGATGAAGCAAACGATGAGGTGCCATATCTGAAATCATCCTTTGACCTCAAATCAATAACAGGTCGTGAGCAATTAATCAAGACAATGCGGATCTGGACAATGGTTTGTCTAGTATTAAGTTGGGATGCAGTGTACGGTTTCGGTACAGTAATCGGCGCCGTTTGGATAACATGGGAAGTTTTCGGGAAAGGGCAGAGCAATGCTCTGTTATTGATGCCTATGCTACATGGTTTTGCCTTGTGGAACTTGATGGAACAAGTCTTACCTGCTGAGCAAATGGCCCAAGATTGGCTAGTCGGGCTATTACTGATCGCTGAAGGTGCTGCATTCACCTGGCTTGCAAGTAATTCTGAAGTCGCTTGGAATTGGGAAGGTTTCGAATTTGAAGACGAAAATACGTATTTCACTTGGCTCGACCGCATAGGAATGATGTCTATTGGCTACGTCCTAACAGGAGTTCTATGGATTCTCGGTAGTACTGAACTCGACTCATTAACATGGGGAGTCGTCTCGATATACATGGTTACAATCGCCATTCAAGGATTCAAAGAAGAAACAGAAGCTGGATGGCGTAGAGGGTTCGGAGGATTCGGGTCAATAATTAGTATGTTCATTCTGTCTACTACTATCGAAACCGCCACCTATAGAGCATTGGTATGGCTAGCATTAGGCATACTAGCATTTGGCTTTGGAATTCTATATATGCAGAGATTCAATGATGTAGAGACACCGGTTTACGAGGTTTTGCCTGTAGATAGAAATACTGTTCAGGAAGTTGTTGAATTAGATAACACAGACGATGATAATTCTGAAAATGCAATATTGCTGAAAAGTAAGAGTGAAGAAGTTTTGATTCCTGAACCTGTGTTAGAGCCTGAACCTGTTGTAAAGTCACAGACTCTAAGCGAAAGATTCGATAGTATTGTCGAAAAAGAAGCGGAGACTGGTTTGGTCGGGACAGAAGAAGGTTTCACTTTCAGATTACCTCCTGAAGTGTTATCCAATATCAGAGAGTCTCTGAAGACAACACCACATGAAGGCTTTATGCCAGTATTAGATTTCGACTCAAGAGGAAATGTCATCCTCAACTTCGAACCGCTCTGATACTACTGCCATCTGCATAGGTACGCCTTCTAGGGAAGCGAGCGGATATATGTCCCAATATGCCTCTCGCGCCTCTTGATTCGCTTGCATGCAAAGACGCACATCAGTAGGACGGTCTGGAATTAATGATGTGCCATTCAAATGTGCAATGATACCATCTACATTAGACCAATTCAAGACACCCCATCCCAATTGAGTACAAGGGAGAATTGGCGATACTGGAGTAGTACCGCTTGTGGGGTCCCAGCTACCATAGTCTGGGTACCATCCCGAACGATTTAGAGCATCGCGAATTTCGTGGTTAAACACTAATTCACTGCCGTTCACAAGTGCTGAATCGCGTGCACCAGAACCTGAATCGCCGAATTCCTCTCTCAATGAAGTTAGTACATGTGCGAGGAATCCCGCTGTTCTTGGAGTTGCAAATGAGGTCCCTGAAGTCCAATGATATTCATCGACATCTTGGTGATTGGGAAGAAATTGAGTCCAATCGCTAGCCATATCTGGATAGGAACCGGACATTGTCTCTTTCTGGTCATCATCACCTTCTGCATAACCAGACACACCTATCGACCAAGGTGGGCCTGCAGTTGCATCTTGTACCGCAGGTGATGGAGAATTGTCGGCAGCGCCAGTGTGAATCTTGTGATTTTCAACAACCGCTACTTTAGTCGCATCATTGATTCCAGGAACTGGCAGGGATAGTGGTGCACCAAAACTAGTAGTCAAAATATCAACTAATGGCTGATTAGCGGCTGCAAGTACAGCGTTGTCACTGAAACCCTCTACAAAGAATATAATCGCATCTGGATCTGCATCTAATACAGACCCGGTTACAGCAGTGCCGTGCCCATCTTCTGGATCATCGAGTATAGGTACACCAGAATCCATATCAGGTGAAGTTCCGAAGATTCTAGTGCCCTTGAAATAGACTATATCTGAGGCGGTTATTTGCGACCAACATGATTCTTGATCGGCATCAACCCTCTCTTGATATGTCCCCTCCATAGTCAAATTACAGATAATTGTAGTCCCCAATCCTTCGATTAGCCATTCTGGTAGGGTTTCATTACTGCGAAAATGATTGTGATATGGATTGATACCAGTATCAATTGGTGCAACCACTGAATAAGCGCGAAAACCATCTTCAAACACTATGGTCACATCTTCTACCACTTCTTCATCGCCAAAGCAGCCGCTAAAAAGCGAAACTGTAACGATGAGAAACATAGTCAATGCCTTGCGCATAGACCCTAGCGGTTGGCTGACCCGTTTCAATCCTGCGCCAACCTGAAAAGTAGGAGATTCAAGGATAGTCCATGGACGAACACATGGTTTGGATCGATTTAGAGATGACAGGTTTAGACATCGAATCCTGTTCTATTATTGAAATTGCAACCATAATTACCGATAGTGATCTCAATATTATTGCTACTGGCCCTAATTTGGCAATCCAGACTAGTGAAGATGATTTAGCGGCTATGGACGAATGGAATACTACGCATCACAATGCTAGCGGTTTGGTCGAGAGAATTCGTAAAAGTCAGCATTCAATCGCTGATGCTGAAATGGAAACCTTAGAATTTGTGCGTAAATACGTAGCAGAGGGAAAGGCACCATTATGTGGGAATAGTATCTGGTGTGACCGTAAATTCATTGAAAGGCAAATGCCTGAACTAGCGGCTTATCTCCACTATCGTATGGTTGATGTGTCTTCATTCAAAGAAATGGCAAAAAGATGGTATCCTAGCCTACCGCGTTATGAGAAGAAAGGTGCTCATCTCGCTCTTGATGATATATTGGAGTCTATCGAAGAATTACGTTACTTCAGAGAGAATATTTTCATTCAAGATTGATCGCGCCAATTACCATCATCCGGGTCAACACCCTTGCAAGATGCTATGATTTCTGCAATCACTGCAATTGCAATCTCCTCTGGACTTTCTGCCCCGATGTTAAGGCCAATTGGGCAATTAACAGCATCGAGAGACTCTTGGCCAATTCCCACACTCAATGCTTTCTGTTCGAATGCTTGCCATTTTGAGCGAGAACCAATAACTCCAATTCTGCCCGAAAAGGTGCTATTAAGCAAAGTGAGTAGACGTTCTTCATCTTCCTGCCAATCGTGACCCAGCAATAGAATATCTGAGAATCGGTCTAGTGATTCCTCTAATGCGAAAAATTCAGCCACCGTACAATGATGAGATTCTACTGAGCCATCTATTGTTGAATACTCTTCTCTTGTATCGTGAACAGAAAATGACCAACCCAGAGGTTGAAGGCCGAGAGAGATGGCTTTCGCACAATGGCCTCCGCCCATTAAAAGAATATGTGGCATTGCAATAATCACCTCCAGAGCGAGAGTCACACGACCGCCGCAGAGACTGTCAAGTGGGATTACCTCATAGCCCTTGGCCCCTTTGTTAAGACCATAAGTATGGACTTCACCCATCGCTGTTACTGATTGGGAGAGCATTTCTTGTAAACGTTGAATGACTTTTTTCTCCAGACCAGCACCCCCGATTGTGCCGATTATCGAATCTTCTGTTAAAGCTAGACGCGCCCCCGTTTTGCCAGGTACTGAGCCGCTAGTAGACATGACTGTAGCCATTGCAACCTTCTTCGAAACCTGCAATTGTTCAGTTAGCCACTTCAGAACTAGCAAAGTCAAGGTAAAGCCTCCACATCTTCAGGAGTATCAATATTCAGTCTAATACCTGGTGCTGTTATCTTCTCTGGATTGAATAGACTACGAAGAGATGCATCGCCATCGGCAGCGAGTACTGTTTCAATCTCATACAATAAAACTGGATGTCCGGCTGGTTCTGGCGTGCAACTTTGATTCTGAACGAGTAATTTCTCTATGGTTTCTGAATTCCATCCACAACGGTCAACAGGCACTATCAGAACCCGTTGTGGCGTTCTACCTTTTTCCTTCATTAGCGAAAGAATCCCAACCTGAATCGAACTATTACGGCCTGCTTCAGGATTGGGGTTGATTGCGATTTGGCTGCCAGAAACCAGTGGTAGTAGATCTACTGCAAGTTCGCTACGAGTGACGATGACTATCTCACCTATACCAGATTCTTGTAATTGACGAACTGCAAGTTCTATCAAAGTCTCGTCATTCCATTCGACTAAAGCCTTGGGTCGGCCAAGTCTAGAACTAGCACCAGCCGCGAGAATAATCGCAGGAGTTGCGGCAGGCAAAAGAATCAACCTCAGAGATCTTTGGTAATCTCACGTCCGATTATCATGCGCTGTACTTGACTACTTCCTTCGTAAATCTGTATGACTTTAGCGCCACGCATCAATCGTGCAACTGGATATTCTTCTGAATAGCCATAGCCACCGTAAATCTGCACTGCATCAGTGCTTACTTCCATTGCTGTATCTGCTGCGAAACGTTTGGCATGTGCTGCCGATTCAGTATTGCGAATTCCTGCATCTGCCTCACTTGCTGACTTCCAAGTAAGCATCCTAGATGCTTCAATTTTAGTCTTCATATCTGCTAACATGAATTGAATTGCCTGATGTTTGTGAAGAGGTTTGCCGAAAGTCTGACGTTCGTTGGAATATTGTAATGCATGCTCATATGCAGCTCGAGCAAGCCCAGTTGCATGAGCGGCGATATTAGGTCTTGACATATCGAATGCTTTCATGGCGTTCATCCAACCACCTGATTCAGATTCTCCGACAAGATTGGCAGCCGGAACTCGCATATCGTCAAAATTTAGTGCTCTGGTATCAGAACATCTTTGTCCCATATTGGATTCCTTCTTCCCAAGTGAAAGGCCAGGTGTATCTGCATCAACAATGAATCCAGACATCCCTTTGTATCCTGCATCAACATCAGTCTTGGCCAAAACGAAGAACCAATCAGCATGTCCTGCACCTGTGATAAACATCTTTGAGCCATTGATGACATAATCATCACCATCTAGAATTGCGCTTGTTTTGCAAGCGGCAACATCTGATCCAGCCCCTGGTTCCGTAATCGCATAAGAAGAAAGTGCGCCTTCTTCAGTTACTTTACGCAGATAGATATCCTTCTGTTCGTGACTAGCACCAGTAATCAAAGGAGCACAGGCAAGAGAGGTCGCATAAGCAGCAGTAGCAAAACCAGGGTCTCCCCAACCGAATTCCTCGTTGACTAGAACCTCTTCCATCACACCAAGTCCTGCTCCACCATAATCCTCAGGAATGTGGAGGTTGAGTAAACCCCTCTCTGCGGCAGCAGCAATAGCCTCCTTTGGATATTCGGATTTCTCGTCCCAATGTTCGGAGTGGGGCCTTACCTCATCGATGACAAATTCATGTGCCATTTCTCGAAGCATCTCTTGCATCTCATCAAGTTTGAAGTCGACCATGCCATTGCGACTCGGCCCCTTCGCATAAGCAGTTGGTCTGAAATAGAAGCGGAATATGAAACATCATGGACAGAGCGGAGCACTATGGTGAGATTATTACCTCAATCTGCGCACAAATCGAGGGGGAGAGTGATTGGATAGCAGTATTATCTACCGCTATCGCAGAACTACACAATGCTTTCTCGTGGTATGATTGGACTGGTTTTTATCGAGTTGTTGCGCCAGAGTTGATGAAAGTGGGACCTTATCAAGGAGGTCACGGCTGTCTTGAAATTACTTTTGATAGAGGAATTTGCGGAGCTTGTGCTCGTAGTAAGGAGATTCAGTTGGTCGATGATGTAAATAAAAGACCAGAACATATAGCCTGCTCAACATCTACTAAATCAGAAATCGTGATTCCTCTAATTACTGCCGAGGGAAATCTTCTGGCTGTTCTCGACGTGGATAGTGACCAAGAGGCGGCTTTCAATGCGGTCGATGCAGATAATTTGGAACGATTATGTTCGATACTAGCACAACATCCGGCTAGCCCTAAAGAACGATGAATCCCTTTCTTTGTAGTTCCAGCAAGACTAGGAAGAAGATGTAGAGTCCAATTAGCATCCCACCTTCCATTCGAGTGAATTGCATACCGGTATACATCATACCCAAGCAAATTGCAACACCGATTATTGTCGCTGGTACGATCAAATGCATGATCAAAGCATAGGATTCGTTACTGACCATCAGTGGGTTGACTATTGCTGCGATACCAATTGAAAGAAGAGGATCGGTTATATTCGAACCAACAAGAGTACCCATAGCAACGCCACTACTACGCTTTGCAGCCATCAAAGCCACTGTTAGCTCAGGCAGAGAAGTACCGAGTCCAGACATTACTGTACCAACAATTGCAGGAGGTATATTCATTGATTCCCCGATTTCACTGGCGAGTTCTACTAATTTTGTAGCAGCAAAAATAGCGAAGAATAAACCGATGACTACCATTACCAAATAAGCAGCAGTTGTCCATGAAAAATCACCAGATCTTATCTCTTCAACTGTATCTATTTCATCTTCGCGAATATTCTCGCGATTCTTCAGTAACCACCATATGTAGGCGAAATAAACCGAGCATAGTATGATACCTTCAAGTCGAGAAAGACCTCCTCCTTCCCAAAGAAATAATGAACATAAAATTACTGCGCCTAGCATAATTGAGCCATCACGGCGTAACCAATCGGGACGGATATTAAGAGGAGTTACCAGAGCAACAATACCTAAAATAAATGTTATTTGAACCAATACAGAACCGAAAATATTGCCGATTGCTAAATCCATCATCGCGGTATCTCCAGTTCTTCCAGCCGAGGCTGCAGCGGTTGATGTGACTAATATCTCAGGAAGAGAAGTGCCGATACTAACTATGGTCAAACCAATAATCACTTCAGCAATACCTGCTTTTTCCGCTAAACCTTTGGCTCCTTCTATGAAAAAATCAGCCGAGGTTATGAGAAGAATTATCGAAAGTACTAATAATCCAATTACAATCGAAATATGAACTCCTTCCAATCGACTAGTAAAGGTGGTTAAACCCACCAATGTGACGAAAATTGAGCCAATTACCAAGAGGGAATTCCAATGGAGCAGGGCGCCGACACCAAGTGGTTCCTCCTCTCCCATGGACAGTGAAGTCCCCCTTACCCTATCACCATTTCCAAAATCAGTCACTATTTCGAGAAGATTGAAACTATCAAGATTTTGTTATTGTACGCGCGACTTCAATGATATGAGAAAGACTCGGAATACTGTGGTCTTCAAGGGGTGGGCTAAATGGCACTGGGATGTCTAATGCACCAATGACTACTGGAGCTGCTTCTAAAAGGTAAAACGCCTCTTCAAGAATTCGACTTTGAATCGTATGACCAATGCCTCCTGCCCATTGACCCTCCTGTAAGATTAGCAAACGGCCGCAGCGCTTTACAGAATCGATACATGTTTTTGCATCGAATGGAATCAAAGTTCCAAGATCTATCACTTCAAGTTCGATTCCTTCCTTAGATAATTCATCTGCTGCTTGCTTGGCTAAATGGAGCATTGCTCCCCAAGTTACAACGGTTAGATCTCTGCCGCCTCTGATGATTTTGGCCTTACCCAAACGATGATGATTACCTTCACCAATAGCGATTTTTACAGATTCAACATCAACATCCTGATTGATGTTCATGCCCCATCCGGTCATGCCTCCTCTAAGGCCATAGAGACCGATGTGTTCCAAAAATAGTACCGGGCCATCTAATTCTGCTGCCTCAAGTAAAAGGTCGTAAGCATCTTGTGGAGTTGCCGGAGCCAATACGACTAATCCAGGGTCGTTTGCGTACCAAGATTCTATCATATTTGCGTGGAAAGGGCCAGAGCGAGTTTTGGCACCAAGAGCAACACGTACTGTCAATGGTATTTCAGCACCCCATCGCCACTTTAGCATGGCAGCATTATTGATTAGGGCATTATGAGCGAGAGCCGCAAAACCACCGAACTGAATCTCGGCAATAGGACGCATTCCAGACAAGGCAGCACCTGTTGCTGAATGAATTATGATGGCTTCACACAGAGGCATGTCGAGTAACTTATCTCCATGTCCTGCGTTCTTCAAAGCAATATTCATCCCGAAAGCACCAGCGATTTCCATGTCCTCTCCCATGAATATTGTGTCATTGCCATAACTCTCAGCGATTTCAACCATAGCTTGTTGAATTGCCCGACCATAGGTCCAACCACCAGTTTCAACATAACTTAACGTACATTCTCCAACATCTAGTGGAGCAGGGTTGGCCTCGGAAATCTCAGTTGTTATTCGTTGTAAATGGTCATCGTGGCTATCAGCATCGTGTAATAAGGTGACACCTTTAGTAATGGTTTTTGGCTCTGGCCATTCCATGTTTTCAAGTTCGATTCGTGCAGAATCAGCAGCTTCCTTCTCCTCTAACTCCATCTGTAACAAATCCGCTTCTTCGACTCCCAAATCCAATAGGATTTGACGATGATTTGGTATAGGGTCTTTTTGTTGCCAATAGGAAAGTAACTCACGGTCTACATAACCAGGCGGGTTACCGGATTCAGCACCGAGATAGAGATTGTCATGATGATGCGCATGACCGCAACCGCGCATTGTTTCAACATGGATTAAGGTTGGACCGCCGCCCTCAAGAGCAAATTCACGCGCTGTTGCAGCCGATGCATGCCAACTAGCTGGGTCTGAACCATCGATTGTCCAGGAAGGCATACCCATTGCAACCGCTTTATCTGCCCATAATTCAACATTGGATTGATTTATTGGAGGCGTATCTAGCGCTATCTGGTTATTTTGCAGGACATAAGAAATTGGTAACCCTCTGGTAGCGGCGAAATTTAGTGACTCCCACCACTCACCTGATGATGAAGAACCTTCACCTATACAGGCAACATGGAATCTCTCAGTACCCTGTCTCCATGCGGCTAATGCCATTCCAGTTAAGGTTGCACTTGCTATCGGTAGCGGTGCAGTAGGAGGAAGAACCCCTCTATGAAAGCAAGCGACGTGTAAATCGCGACCACCTGCTCCTTCATGGCCACCATTCATTCTCGATTGAGATTTACCTAATTGAGCACTCATAACGTCGAGGACAGTATCTCCCATAGCCAAACACAAACCGACATCACGTATCATTGGAGCAACGAAATCTCCATCATATTCGTCATTGATTTCATTCTGTGGCCGGCGTTCCAATGCAGTAGCCATCGCAACAACACCTTCTTGCCAGGTTGAACGGAACCCTTTACCGCCAAACTTGCCTCCATCAGGAGTGGGAATACCTTCAGTGAATACAGATTTGAGATGGTCGTCAAGGATTCTAGTTCTTGTCATCATACGTTGCCACTCAAGACGTTGATCGAGTTTCACGGACATATAGTGGGCTAAACGACGCATACATAAGCGAAGGTCAATCAAAAATCTAGAGAGGCGTCGTTCAAGATGCTCTTCGACAGAAGTTCGAGGAATAACCTCGCAATCATCATCCAAATCAACGACCTTTGCTCTAGCACGCATGCCCCTTTTTACTGCATCGACTAAGTCTGTAGAAAACTCGTGCCATGAATCGCCATCAAAGGAAGAAACATCACGGATGACGTGATCCCAAATGGAAGCAATCAACTGTAATTTACCATCATGACGTTCCGCTATATAGCGAAAAATCTCAGTTCTTGCTGCATCCACAGGCAGAGGGTGTTGAAAGGTTACAGGGGCTGTAGGAGCCCAATCTTCACCATAGATGGTTGGCCGTTGTCCTTGAACCATTCCATTCCACCCTGCCCTTGCGAGCCAGCACACACTTTCAAGCGTTGGGTGGAACCTATTCCGATTCTTTTCTCATCGATATCTCAGCCTCATAGCAACTACTGAGTTCATGACTATTAGCGATAGTTATCACCAGACCTAACACCATTGGTATTGCCAAAATCCCAAGTGTAATCGCCCAAGAGCCTGAATAATCTAGCACAGGCCCTATTAGCATCGGTCCAATGATTGTTCCAGCGGCCCAAGCGGTTCCAAATGCACCGAATGCTAGTCCTGCTGAACCGCTTCCATAGGCATGGGTTGTTGCTGTATCAATCATAGGTAACATCGGTACTTGCGTTGCAGCGATGGAAAATTGGAAAGCAGCAAGAATACCAATTATCAGCCAAATAGCAGAGTCATTTGAAAGATCAGTTGCTACATAGCCACAAGCTAGCAGAGTTATTGTCACGATTATCCAGCCGAATATCATAAAGCGAACCGGCCCACTCTTATCGACTTGAATTCCCCAAATCCAACCACCTAGTCCTTGAACTAAAACCATAACTAAAATCACCAAACCGATCATTCCCGAACCCATTCCCAATCCTTCGGCGAGGAATAAGGGTATACCTGCTTCCAAAGCTCCAGTTGCAATTGTTGCAAGAACTACAAGGAACCCTAAACGAAGTAAAATCGGGTTTCTTAAAAAAACTCCAATCGACACTCCCCCTTGGGCTTTATTTTCTGGTTTGCCGCTGAGTTTCTTAGAAGCAAAAAATGCAAATGGTATTACCAGTGCTGGAATAATTGAGAGGATTAAAAATGCGAATGTTTCACTATACTCAAATGTCAAGCCTCCAATTACTGGACCGAGTAAGCCTCCAATAACCGCTGTGCCGACTAACTTTCCCGAAATCTCTCCAAATTTCAGAGGCCATATTTCACTAGCAGCAGCAAAACCCGCAGTCATTACTGCGGCTCCAGCCAATCCGTGAGAAAGTCTAGCCAATGCTAGTAAATAGAACGCACCACCTATTACCTCGGCTGTTGCGGCTAAATATAGTAATGAGGTTATGCTCAGGAGTATCATCGAGGCAAGAATAATCCTACCTGCTCCGAAGCGATCTACTAAACGACCTGTTTTAGGACCAAGGAAAAATAAAGGCACTGCCCAAAGAGAAACCAATGCAGTAGACTGCGTATTAGAAAGACCAAATTGTAACTTCCATGAAGGAAGGATAGGTACTATGAAAGCATAACCGAGAAGATTGGCAATGAAAGCAGCAGACAGGGCTCCAAAAATCAAGCGCTTTTCCTTTTCACTGAGATTCATTCTTCTTCATCCTCCGCTTTTTCAGGTAATGAGGTTAACACATCTCCAAGGAACATAGCTGCGTCCTCGATTCTTGTCATCAGGGTGATGTCCGTTACATTCCCTGGTTTTCCAAGGTCCCACATCAATTCATTAACCATATCGCTAGTCAAACGGATATATTCTACGAGTTCAGGGTCAAGGCCAATTTTGTCATTGTCTTCCAGTAATGATACCTTTTGGGGTAATTCTTCGAGAATTTCGTCCATTGTTTCCTCGACTTCATCTGCTATTTTCTGAGCTTGATTCTCTAAAATCTCTTCCATCGACTTAGGTGCTTCGCTGATTAGTCTGCCTTTTTGCCCCGGTAATATTACTGGTGAACTGCCAGATCCAGCAACAGGCTGGCTCTGTCCTGACTCTGATTCTTCGACTAATCGATTCAAGGCAACTCTCAGAACGTTAGCCATGAGATTTGGGTCAATACCTGTGTCGAGTTCAAAACCTTCACTTTTCAGTTGTCGAAGAATTTCGTTTATGAAATCAGCATTGATTTTTTCAGGACCAATCAATCCTTTTAGCATTGGAAGAGCCCATTCACTACCTCCCATCACCATTGAAACATCGAAAGAACCTCCACCGCTACCTGAGGTTTCAACATCTGCTGGAGGCGGTACAAATTGCTTCTTGCAATGCTTCTCCAATTGACCCATTAATTTGGGCATATCAACTGGTTTGATGATGACTTCATTGATTCCAGCTCTCGCTGCCTGAATCATATAATCCTGACCTGAAGTGCGTGAAAGGAGCACTATTCGGCATTTGAAAGCAAACTCTGGGTCGGCCATCATTCGTTGGCTGGAATCGATTGCATCTCCAGAAGCCCAATCACCATCGATTAGAACTACTTCTGGCATTGTTGCCAAGGCAGTACCCTCCGCTTGACGTAAGGTTCCAGCTCTAGTGACATCATATCCTGCACGCTCAAGCGTGTTAGCGAGTAAATTGCGTCGACCCTGATTTTCATCAGCGACAATTATCTTTGCCACGGAGTGCTCACCTGCTGGTGACCTTTGAAGATTCACCCACCGTAGGTGGGTAGAAGTTACTTTCAACCACGAATAGTCTTAGCCGGTAACAATCGTTGCCAAGAATTCATACCGCCTGACAAACTGTAGAGTAATGAACCATCTCTGCCCGCTTCCATAAGTAACATAATTGCAATTTGTGACCTCACTCCCGCTTTACAATGAACTAACACATCACAATCAGCAGGAATCTGATCGATTGCACTGAGAACCTCATCATGAGTGACTCTTAGATGGACTCCATCTATTCGAGAGGTTGAAAATTCCTGCTCCGACCTAACATCGAGGATGAAAGGACTCCATCCTTCATCCATTTTGGCGATTACACCGGCGACATCAATACTCTGAATCATCCATTTGTCTGCAGAATCATTGGGTTCTTCAACATATCTAGAAGAATCTGTGTTTTTAGAATAGCTCAACTCGCGGAATTCCATAGATAATGAATCATATATCAGTAAACGTCCTGATAGATTTTTACCAATACCAAGGATGACTTTTATCGCTTCATTCGCTTGAAGACTACCAACCACACCTGGTAGAACTCCAAGGACGCCTGCTTCTGCGCAAGACGGGATTAAACCTGCTGGTGGAGCTTCTGGAAATAGATCACGATATCCCGGTCCGTCATTATAGTTAAACAACGAAATATGCCCTTCGAAACGGAATATTGAAGCATGTACCCAAGGTATTCCAAGACGCCGACATGCATCGTCGAGTACATATCTAGTTGGGATATTATCACTGCCATCAATTATAACATCATGGCCTGCGAGCAATTGATCACAGTTTTCAGCGTTTAATCGCTCTTGGTGAGTGATTATTTCGACATTCGGATCGAGTTGGTTAATACGGTTTTTTGCCGATTCGGTTTTCGGCATTCCAATATCTGCAGTAGAGTGAATCACTTGTCTCTGAAGGTTGCTTAATTCAACGATGTCATCATCGATTATAGTTAACCTTCCAATACCGGCTGCTGCAAGATAGAGCAGGGCTGGACTGCCTAATCCCCCCGCTCCAATACAGGCAATACTGGCAGCTGCTAACTTAGCAACACCTTCGGCACCAACCTGTGGTAGAGTGATATGACGTGCATGCCTTGCCAAGTCCATTGAATGACCGAGATAGTCATCTCTTTCAATCCCATCGCTTTCAATGGACATTTTCTTCGAGCCAGCGTTCAGCATCTATCGCTGCCTGACAACCCATTCCAGCTGCAGTAATTGCTTGCCTATATCTAGTGTCGACGATGTCACCAGCAGCGAATATCCCCGGGACCGAGGTCATAGTATGTTCTTTAGCAACGATATAACCCTCATCATCGGTTTCAACTTGCCCTTCAAGGAAATCACTAATCGGTTTGTGCCCAATTGCTATGAAGGCTCCTGTGCAAGCAATCTCTTGTTCTGAACCATCACGAGTGTCCTCTATAATCGCTCCAGTCAAACCCTTATCATCGGAAAGCCAGCGTTTGACTTGGCTGAAGGTAGAAAGTTCTATTTTAGGATGCTCTCTTGCTCTTTCGACCATTACTTTCGATGCCCTAAATACATCTCGGCGATGAATAATTGTCACTTTAGATGCGAAACGTGTCAAGAAAGTTGCTTCTTCCATTGCTGAATCCCCTCCCCCGATTACAATAACCTCTTCGTCTCGGAAAAAGGCACCATCACAAGTAGCACAAGTACTGATTCCGCGACCTTTTTGCTCATCTTCACCTTCTGCTCCAAGCCAAATGGCTTCGGCTCCGGTACAAATAATAAGACTGTGTGCTTGGAATTCTTCGCCTTCAACATAGACTTTGAATGGTCGAGATGATGCGTCTATTCTTTCGACATTCTTGTCTTCGACCTCTAATCCAAAGCGTTCTGCTTGTTCTCGTAATTCCATCATCATCTCTGGTCCGCCTATCCCTGAAGGATAGCCTGGGAAGTTCTCAATGTCACTGGTTAACATCAACTGGCCACCCGACATATATCCTGCGAACATCAATGGTTCTAGTAGTGCTCTGGCATTGTATAATCCAGCAGTATATCCTGCTGGGCCCGAACCGATGATAATTACATTACGAATATTGTCGCCCATGGCTTCTGCCAAGGGAATAGCATCCTTGAACATTGTCTCTCAACATTCATCAATGAGCATACATTGCGCCGTTGATATGGATGTCTTTGCACACTGGCTTTGGGGTATGGCGTTGACCCGCGGTAAAGTGTCTTGGAAGGTTAGTGGACCGATGGGTGTTCTACCCGATCTGCTTGCTTTCGTTCCTTCAGCGATATATGGCTTGATTTACAATATTGAGCGAGTAGATGTCGACAAAGCAGTAACTTCTGATTTACCAATTGCATGGAGTATATACCAATGGACACATTCGTTGCTAATTGTTCTAGTCTTATTTTTGACTGCTTGGTATATCCTAAAATCTAGGGATCATGAAAATCCAAAATATATGGCGTGGATGTTTGTACTTCCATGGTTTTTCCATATATTATTAGACATACCTGGCCATAGTATTGAGTTCTTTCCAACACCATTCCTTCACCCGTTTAGTGATTTCATGATTGACGGAGTTCGATGGAGTGTTTGGTGGTTCTTCTGGCCTCAAGTAGTCATACTTGGGTATGTCTGGTGGAACATTTTGAGAAATGAGAGAAATCAGAAGAAGAACGAAATGGCCGAGACCGCTGCCCTTGCATGAGGTTCAAGTCTCGATTCAAGATGATGTGGTTCGGCTCCAGGACCTATAATTCCCAACCCGATTGGTTTGTCATGGACCAATTGTAATTCAAGTATGGTTTTTATCACAGCATTGCCCATAGCTGCACCATGTCCAGTCTCTCCTTTTTCGATAATAGAAAGGCATACAGCACCATCTATATCGTCATTAATCAACAATCTATCTAAAGCGAGTGGGATTTCCATAGAGCCTGCAACCCAAATGGTTTCAACTATCTCCAATTCTAAATTCGCAGCAGTATCTTCTGCGAATTCAAGCATTCTTTTGATTTCTGATTGATGAAATGATCCACATACAATTGCTATTTTTGTCATTATCTCTCCTCCAATATTCTTTCTACTGTTTCGACTATGGTTTGAGTCATACTATCGATTTCGACATTAACATAATCTCCTTCAGACTTGTGATTCATTGTTGTTAGACGCAATGTTTCTGGAATGAGATGCAAGGCAAATGAATTGTCGCTAACCTTGCCAAGAGTCAGGGAAATGCCATCGATTGCAATGTACCCTTTTTCCTGAACAAACCGCATTATTTTAGCATCTAATTCGATTTGAATATCATGATGATTATCACTTTTTTGTAATTGAATAATCTTTCCTTTACCCATTATATGACCACTCAATAGATGACCACCTAATTCATCACCCATCCTTAATGCCCGTTCAACATTTACCTTTGATCCTGTTTTCAAATAACCCAGTGTAGTCAAAGATAAGGTCTCGGGAATTACGTCAAAGGAAACTATATTCCCATTTATTTCCACTGCAGTCAAACATACTCCATCGATTGAAACACTGCCCCCTATTGCTAGGTTGTCCGCTGAAGGAATTTCGATACAAAGCCGAGTTACATCCTGGCCTTGAATCTCGGTTACAAACCCCAAGCCCTCAACGATTCCAGTAAACATCACTCATCATCCCCATTTTTGGTAGATGCTGCTAGTTCTAGAATTCTAGCGATTATTTTACGAGTGCCATCAAGATCTTCAGTCAGACCCTCAACCCTTGTAACTGTGACGTGCCCCCATCCGAATTCAGCCAATTTCAGTTTTATTCTCTCTTCCGCATGTTCTTGATCATAGCCAAGAGCGATAATATCTGGCTTGACTTTTGGTAGAATGTCGAAAATTGGGACGCCGGGAGGATTACCAATCAAAACCTCATCGACTGGCTTGAGCCCTTCAACCATTCTTTTACGTAAATCTTGATTTGTAACTGGTTCATGTTTGCGTTCACGTACTGTCTCATCGTGAGCTATTACCACAGCAAGATGATCACCAAGGCCTCTAGCCTGTTCCAAATAATGTAAATGTCCAGCATGGAGTAAATCAAAAACTCCAACCGCCATCACCCTAGTCATATTTTCACCTTTCACTCTTCAAGTTCTAGTGCAGCAATTAATTCAGAGCCGGTCAAAAATGGAATGTCTCTCTCAGCAGCCCATTTGCGAGCATCCGTAACAGAAAGCGCTGCATCTCCATCTGGTTGCAGCATCTCAGCACCGATTACAACTGGAGTCATTTTGGCTAAGCGTGCTAAGCCTACCGCCAATTCGGTATGTCCTTGTCGGATGCTGAGTCCACCTTCTGTTTCGCGACAGACGGGAATGTGACCTGGAGTACGGAACTCTTGCCCTAAAGATGTAAGTGATTGTTCTGCTGTGGCTGATGAAAGTTCAGCATATAGTTCTGCAAACCGCCTTGTAGTTAAAGCCCGATCACGGTCTGTAATTCCGGTAAATGTGTCACGGTGATTTATGGAAAGAGTGAATGCTGAGCGTGAATCATATTGAAGATCATTGGTTTGTAATGAAGATAAAACAGGATGTTCCCTAACCAGTTGTTCATTCATGTAGATGTCTTGCAAGAATGGTAAGTCAAATTTCTCCCCGACTTCATGACCGATTGCTAGGAAGAGAAGACCTCCACAATCCTGACGTAATTGACGCATAGTCGCGGGTTCTGCGGCCTGGGCTGGAAAAAGTAAGTCGGTTTCTCCTTCTCTATTCTCTGCATCGAAGAGACAAACTGGATCGCCGCGCATAAAAGCGGCAACAGCGGCGCTCACGTGACTGACCATGGCACGGCCTAAGGGTCATATTTGAAGAAGGAATCCCTTCTGAATGATATATTGAAATTAACATTTGACGGAAAGCAATTAACTTGAGACACCACTTGGCCTGCACCTGTCGGGGTGGGATGAGTGTCTGTAAAGATTGGTCCAGCGGGTGTTCCGCTATCGTGTAAAGGACGTACTATCGTCGAAGGAATGGATGATATCATCTCCCTAGGTCTTGAAACCATGGAGGTGCAAACCGTACGTATGGTTGCACCAAATCACTTCGAACAATATTGGCAAGCAGGTGTGCTCGCAAATAAGACCGAATTTGAAATGAATCTCCATGGACCATATTACTCAGAACTACTTGGGAATCGAGTTGAAAGAAACCGTAGCCTTACCAAGATCGAAGCTGCAATGCAAGCGGCCAAGACGATTAATGCCCGCCATTTGACGCTCCACGTTGGGCATTATGGCGAGATGAGTAGAGGGTCTGAGGCGAATGGAAGAGCTGCAACAGTGTTCTCAGGAGTTGTAGATCGCATTCATGAAATCTGGAATGACGATGATGATGAATATCCGGTATTCCCTTGGCTCAAAGAAGGTACTCCTTCGAAAATTGGTGTTGAAACCAGTGGCCGACAAGAATTATGGGGTACTCTTGAGGAAGTTCTCGAAGTTGTAAATCACGTCGAGGGCACAATACCAGTGCTCAACCTTGCTCATATCCACGCTCGCGGCCATGGACGCCTGCGTACCTCTGAAGATTATGGTGAGTTATTCGACCAAGTCAGAGAAACCATCGGTACCAAAAATTTCTATTGCCATTTCTCTGGAGTTGATCACCGTGGAGGAAATGCATCTCATTACACTCAGATAAAGAAAAGTGACCTGAATTTCGAACCTCTTGCTGAATTCATTGTCGAAGATGGAGGATGGCTCGATATTACTCTGATTTCTGATTCACCATTGCTTGAACACGATGCTATGTTTATGCTCCAGCAGATAGAACGTAGCAAACACCGTCAACTCGAACAAAAAGCACGAGAAGATCGTAGGCGCGTTCTTGCAGCACAACAAAACCTAAGTCCAGAAGAATTAGCAGAACTTGAAAAAGTAGAAGCAGAAAAGAGAGCCACAGCTGAAAAAGAGGCTGCTCAAGAAATTAAAGTCGAACCTGAAAAGGCAGTCGAAGAGCAAAAAGACGTCAAGGAAGAAGTAACTACCGAAGAGAAGACTACTAAGAAGGCTGCAAAGACTTCTAAATCTGCTAAGAGCGATGACAAAGCCGAAGATGACGATGATCTTTTTGCAAGTGAAGATGACGACGACCTCTTTTGAATAAGTGATATGGGTTGGTGAGGATGCCAAATCTCCTCTACTCATTCCGTCGTTGCCCCTATGCAATTAGGGCAAGAATGGCTATTGCTCTCTCAGAACATAAATGCCAAATCCGTGAAGTCGTTTTACGCGATAGACCTGAGCATCTATTAGAAATATCGCCAAAAGGAACAGTACCTGTATTACTCCTTGCAAATGGGGAAATCCTCGAAGAGAGCCTGGATATTATGACATGGGCTCTTTCAGGCATCTTAACTCCAAGTGATTCTGATTCCGATTTAATAACTCAAAATGACGAGGATTTCAAAAAGAATCTCGACCGGTATAAGTATTCTGACCGTTTTGATGATGACTATGATTGTGAAACTTATCGCGATGCTGCTGTGTCTTTTTTAGAGGACTTGGAGCAACGTTTGACAATTAGCACAAATCTCTCTTCTGAAGAGATCGGATATTGTGATATTGCAATTATACCATTTGTACGCCAATTCGCCAATACAGACCGTGAATGGTTTAATGCACTACAATTACCAAGATTACACGACTGGCTAGAGAGACATTTGAAATCTAAATTATTCCTTTCGGTAATGCCCAAACTGAAAAGGTGGCAAGATGATGACCCGCCAATTATTTTCCCTTTCGAAACCCCGTAATCTGGTTCAGGTAAAGCGAACCGGCTAAATGCATTAGGCAATGCCAACGACTTATGGCACATATTGCGGTACTCGGTCTTGGCAATTGGGGAAGTGCGATTGCAAGCCTATGGCTTAAGGATGGCCATCATGTAAAGGGATGGACTATCGAACAAGAAGTGTATGAGTCAATTACAATGGAAGGAATCAATAAGAAATATCTTCCAGAACATTCACTAAATGGTCTCGATGTAACCATGCGCTTGAATGAAGCCCTTGATGGAGTAGAGATCATAGTTTTCGCGTTACCTTCTGCGGTAATTCTCGATGTGGTCAACGACTCTCTTGAGTTTATCAGACCGGGACATGTTATTCTCGACCTTGCCAAAGGTCTAGCACCTGGTCAAAAATTGATTTCAGAATCAATAGAAGCAATGCTAAAAGAGAAGAACATGAGTAATCCGCTCGCCCTACTAACTGGCCCTACTATTGCTCCTGAAGCCGCTGCGGGAGTGATTACAACTGCTTTGATTGCAAGTGATGATGCTAGTGTAGCATCTCGATTAGCTGCAACACTTAGCACTTCAACTTTCATTTTACATGCAACCAGTGATCCGATTGGTGCTGAGTTATGGGGGGCTTTCAAGAACGTAGTTGCTCTTGCATGTGGCTTAGTTGACGGACTCAAGCATACTGGAACAGTTGGCGGTGATAATCTAAAAGCCGCTATATTTAGTGCTGGGTTTAGAGAAGGATGCTTGCTATTACCACAATTAGGAGCGAGGGCGGAAGTTGCATTTGGCCCTGCAGGACTCGGTGACCTCTATGTCACTGCTACCAGCCCACACGGTCGTAATCGTAGAATGGGTGAAATGTTAGGACGGGGATTAACGTTAGAAAAGGCTCTAGAAGAAATGATAATGGTCGCTGAAGGAGTTAGAGCAGCACGGATGTTCCGTGATAGAGCAGAGGATATGAATCTTGAAATCCCTTTCGTAAAAGCGCTGAATACACTTCTGGATAATTATATCGATGCCGAGGAATGTTGCCGAAGGATGGTCGCACTCTCCTGATGGTCAAGTTCTTCATCTAGCCCACACTGGCTAGTCCATGCAGCCACCCAAAGGTTCGCAAAATGCTTCAACCGAAGTTACTGATCTTGAAGCCCGGCTATTTGAGTGGATTCGCCAATCAGATTTTGAAACAGTCCCTTGGTCAACTGCAAAAGCTGCTAAAGCATTCAAAGTCAAGCAAGATGAAATCTATGAAGCAGTTGCTGCTTTAACCAAAAAAATGCCAAAGCAAATCCAGGTTTATTACGAAGAAGGAAATCTTCACATCGCTGCTGAGTGACATGGAAGACACATTGTTTCTAGACGGAATGTGTGGTTTATGCCAAAAAAGTGGTAAATTCGTGGCAAAACGCTTAGCAAAGCCACTTACTATCAGTGAATTAAGTAGTGAAATCGGAATGAAAGTTATTGCTGATTATTCTATTACTGCTGACTCTCTAATATTAGTAAGAACTGGAAAACCATTCATCAGATCTGCTGCTGCGATTCGTACACTTCTCTATCTAAGATGGAATTGGCGCTGGTTATTTCCTTTTGCTTGGTTGATACCTTTGCCTCTACGCGACCTAATTTATTTGATAGTATCCAAATCACGACACTTATTGAAAAATGAATTATCAGGCGATTAAAAATCATCACCCTGTGATGCAATCCAATCGTTGACCATCTTTTCCTCCCATACATCATCAATAGAAAGGTTTAGCCGTACGATAGAGAGAAGTGTCAATTCTCCTCCTGCACTTGGAAAGGCTACAACGAGAACTTCCCCGATAGGTAATGTGAAGCCTTCAAGAATAATTTGCTCTCGCAACACCACATATTCCTCACCTGAATATCTATGGCGATCATCACTGTTTATCTCTTTTAGATAAAATGTATCAGGGTCGATTTTTATCTGTTGAAGTGACTGGCTTAAACGAGCATCATCTAGATTTATCATTAAGGCGATTGCTAATGTCGACTCTGACATCTGGATTGTTGAAAATGTGTGTGGAGTGCGGATTTTTAGCACACTTATCACCTTCTCCTCATGCAACCAAGTATATTGTTCACTAGCTGGTAAAAACATTGCATCTGGGTTCTCCTCACTGATCAACAACCACTCTACAGGAGCTGTTGGTGGTGTGATGGGAACTAAAGATCCTAATAGCAATAATACCAACAAGGAAGATATTATCCCTGCTCTTCTTTTTCGATGGATTTGCCATTGTTGACGTGCTGCTGGGCTAATGGCAGAAAACAGCAATGCTATTGGTAATAAAGTGATTATACCCCAAGGAAAAACCCACAATAAAATAATGCATGTAGGCAACATCATTGATGCTGACTTATCAAGTTCCTCTTTATGCCAGTAAAGCCCTAAGGCAACAGCACCAAACAAGATTGCACTGATGAACAACCCTGTTAGCATGGCACCTCCTAACTCTCAAAGGCGATAATACCAGCGCAAAATAGTCATACTATGCGGTAGTTTGTCAAAGTCCGACCGTGTCGTCGAGTTGATGTCAAAGGCGATGAGACTGGATGGAGTCAGTTACAGGCATCAAGTAAACACCCCGAGAAAAACCAATCCATGGGCGAAATCCTTTGGCCAGGGCATTCATGATGTAGACCTCATTATTCCTAAAGCATCGATTATGGGATTGATAGGTCCTAATGGTGCAGGAAAGACAACTTTATTGCGAATAATCACTGGCTTGTATAAACAAGAATCAGGAACTATAGATCTCAGCCTTACCGAGCGTCGACAAAAAACTGGCTTTATGCCGGAACAGGTACGATGGGAAGGTAGGACTAGTGTTGCAGAAGCACTTCATGAAATACAACTTATGAATGGAATAGACTCATCACCTGGAAAATTACTTCAGATCGTTGGACTCAGTAAACGTGCTGATACTCCGCTCGATGAATTATCACAAGGAATGCGGCAGCGTTTGTCGCTAGCATGTGCTTTGATTGGAGACCCTGAAATCCTGGTTCTTGATGAACCCATGAATGGTCTCGACCCACTGGCACAACGCGCCTTTGCAGAATTATTACGGAAATTGGCAAAAAAAGGAGTTGCGATAATAATCTCCTCACACCAAGTTGCAGGGATGATCGATTTAGTAGACTCAATCGCCTTACTTCATCGTGGGCAATTACTTATTCAGGGTGAGGTTGGTACTGTAGCAAAAAGTTTGGATGTAGGACAAAAAATAGTCATCAGTGGCAGCGGAATACCACCAGAAGGAATGGAAAAGAGTGGCGATGGTTGGAAAGGTGTTTTAGAAGGCGAACCTGAAGAAATAATCAGTAAATTTCAGCACCAAGGGCTTGAATTCATATCACCACAACCGATTGACATGGTAGAAATGATTACTGCTGCGACTGGTTTATCGATAGAGGATACCGGTTTGGAAATTTCATCAAGTGATATGGTTCCTTTGAAGAAATGGGGCGAGGAAGAATGAGAGCAACACTATTACTTGCAAATCACTGCTTCAAGGCGAGATTTAAGGCCAATAGAATGAAAGTACTATGGCCAATATTGATACTTTTTATCCTTGGCTCGGCTTGGGGTCTTTCTGATATTAATGCTAATATCTTAGGCGGTATTGAGGTTGACTCTGCTTATACAGTATTGTATATCTCTAGTGCATTTATTCTACTTTCAGCAACTCTTGGTGCAGTTTTCATTTCCTTTGATGGCATAAGCCGTGATCGGATAAGTGGAGTGCTAGAAATCAAACTATCCCAGCCGATTTCCAGAAAATCACTAGGGGGTTCTCTCATCTTGGGACATTGGGCAGCAATCGCCCTACCAACCTGCTTACTCTCACTTATCGCCATAGTAATAATCGGCGAAAGAATGAATGAATATCCAAGTCTTGGCGAAATCGGATTATACATTGGAGCAACGATGCTAGTTCTTCTTTGGTACACATTAATCCAGTTGATCGCTTCTTCATGGGCTGATGACATGGGTTCTTCTATCGCTCTGGGAATGGGTTCATGGATGCTTTTCACCTTGCTGTGGCTATTGTTGACAACAGTTGTTGCTGGCCTGTTAGGTGTTGCTGTAGACCAGAATGAGAACGCAGAATGGCTGCAAATTCAAGCATTGATGGATTTACTTTCGCCAAATGGCCTATACCATTTACTGCTTGAGATTCCACTAAGTGAATTCAATCGAGGAATAGATGCCGGTTTAGTAATACTCTCCGCTATATTGTGGACCGTTTTGCCAACATGGCTACTAATGAAGAGATTAGAATACCTGACGCCTTGAGGGCAAGGCCCTTATGAGCCACAGCACCAGCCCCTAACATGCGCAACATGGCTGTGGCCTCGCTCCTGACCCTGTTAATACTCATATGTCCGATTGCTTTGAACTTTACAAGTGCGGATAGTTCTGCTAGACAAGCAGATGATGATGACCCAAATTGTGAAGGTTTGACTTTTGAGGATTTATTCGATTACAATTATGCCACTTTTGATATTCAAATTTTATCAGATTGGGCAACTTCTGACATAAGTGCTAACTCTTGGGTAAATGAGAGTAATGCAGCAACTGTTCGCGATAATCTCGATGGTTTACTCGAAGGTTTCGAAG
>ERZ1046148.224-NODE-224-length-36056-cov-9.901892_pt1 | contig 36056 bp, 23 predicted proteins | sample MGYA00383090_ERZ1046148 | MGnify/ENA primary metagenome ERZ1046148 (study PRJEB29581, sample SAMEA5548360) | metagenome | biome: marine; feature: coastal; material: water | depth 25 m | study: Short-term variability in the microbial, nano- and picoplankton... | reverse complement strand
TACAGCAACAGCCTGTACAGCAACAGCCTGTACAGCAACAGCCTGTACAGCAACAACCTATGCAGCAACAACCTATGCAGCAACAACCTGGAATGAACATCCAGCCAACAATACGCTCAGGTATCCATTGTAGAGGATGTGGAATTGGTCTTGATCCATATTGGCGATTTTGCCCAATATGTGGGAATATGAATGCGAGTGCACATCGCTAATCGTTACTTGGGAGGAATACTCCTGAATCAGTGATGCAGGTATCGTCTAACCAAACAGATGGTTCTGCTAAAACACCTGAAATGTGTATTCCAACGTTCGAAGTTCCACCTAATCGAGAGTTGTCTCCGATTGAGAAGTAACAACCCCCAAGACGTTTCTCATCTTCTAAGACGTTTCCAACAAGTCTGGCATTTGGATTCATTCCAAATCCAAATTCAGCAACAGTCCATACATTTTCACGATCTTTTGATTTTAGTTTCTTGGCGACTTCTCCAAAGGATTGGCGAATGTTTGCAGCTAGACTTCCGCCTTTAACGTCAATCACAGTTCCATTTTCAATAACGAATTCAATCGGCTCATCAATAAGCGTTGAATCCCATGATCCATCAATTACGATAGTTCCATTCATTGTGCCTTCTTTTGGAAGAACAAACACTTTCCCTGCAGGTAAATTCATCAACATTCTTGGACGATTACAAATTCCGTTATCATCGAGTTTCCAATCTCTCCAACTTACCTCAAATGTAACGTCAGTACCTGCTTCGGACTTGACGTTTATGATTCTTCGACGTCTCAAGAGTGTTCCTATGTTGGAAATTCTCCGCTTAACATCTTGGAAGTTGGCAGTCATACCTCCTTCAGTATAGAGTTCAACATTCATTCCTGGCATTGTAGCAACTCTTGCACCGTCTCTGACAGCTTGTCGTATTGCACGGGTATGCGTAAGTGAATACTTTGTTGGAGCGATAACAACCTGTTGTTGTCGCATGAGAGATGCAACTGGACTTGGGGGCTCTTCGCCATGATGTCTTGATTTGGGCATCACAATAAGCAAGACTCTATCTGAACGTTGTTGCGTTGCTTCATGCAATGATTGTCCAATCTCTGCGGTGGTTGGGTCGCAGACAATCAATACGTTCTCCCCCCGTCGGATATCCATCGAAGTTTGAACAACTCTGTCAGAAATAGCCTTCAGTTTTTCTTCCGCACTCATCTCCTCAGTAATTGTATTAACATCCTGATTTGGCTCGTGATGTTCTTCATTGAGAAGCGCATTGATATCTTCATCGACATCAGTTTTGGATGATTCCTCATCCTTAACTTTCCCGTCGGATGGAAGCACCATGTATTCCCATATACTCATCCATATTGAATGTGTGGCTTTGAAAGGCCAAAAAATACGATACGAGTCTTGATGAAGAAGTGATGCTGTCGATGAACATGAGCGAAAAGGACGCATTTCTCCAACGAATCAAAGACATTCATCGGATAGGTAGTATCCAAGGCCATTTGGGTTGGGATCAGGAAACACTGATGCCAGAAAAGGGAGCAAAATCCAGGGGCGAGATTCTGGCTTGGTTAGCCGCACTCGCACATGAAAAAGTCATCGATCCAGAGATGGGTGAACTCTTGGGCAAAGTCGAGACTCAGAACGACTTAGATGAAGCAGAAAAGGCGAATACTCGTGAATTCCGTAAGCGATACGACAAGGCAACAAAACTCTCATCAGATTTCGTCTCAACATTTGCTAAAGCGAGAAGTGAGGCTCTTGTATCTTGGCAAAATGCACGTTCGAACTCAGACTTTTCTGCATTCCTACCACATCTTGAAACGCTCGTCGCCTTGACCCGTGAAAAGATTGAGGCATATGGGTACCAAGGGACGCCATATGATGCACTTCTTGATGAGTATGAATCCGGAATGACTGTTGAAGATTATGACCCACTCTTTGCGGGACTTAAACAACGCCTTGTTCCTCTTCTTCATCGAATAATGGAGGCGAAAAAGAGCAATCCGGATCCAACCTTGCCAGAAGGCATGGTTTTTGCTGTAGACGCTCAAGAACAATTCTGCATCAAGGTAAGCGAGCGAATGGGCTTTGACTTTGCTGCAGGGCGTATGGATGCATCAACACATCCCTTTTCAGCAGGAATTTGGCCTGGAGATACTCGATTTACGACACGTTACGATGAACTCGACCCGTTTTCTTGTCTTTATGCTGTTATGCATGAGACTGGTCACGCACTGTATGAGCAAGGACTTGATGAACACCATCAATATACGCCGAGAGGTGATGCAGTCTCACTTGGTGTTCATGAATCACAGTCAAGGCTATGGGAGAATCAAATTGGTAGAACTCCTGAATTTTGGAATGTAGCCATGCCATGGTTTAGAGAAGCCTTCCCAGAAACTCCTTCTTGGGACTCATCCACTTTGAACAGAATAGCCAATTGCGTAGAACCCGGTTTCATACGTGTTGAGGCGGATGAAGTGACGTACAACCTTCACGTCATGCTACGATATGAGATCGAAAAGAAAATCTTCAATGAGAATTTCCCGCTCGATCAATTACCGGAATTATGGAATTCTATGATCTCTGAGTGGTTCGGTATTACTGTTCCAAACGATACCCTTGGTTGCTTACAAGACATTCATTGGTCAATGGCTGCGTTTGGATACTTCCCAACATATACACTTGGAAATTTGTATGCAGCTCAATTGCTTGAAGCCATGAGTTCCGATTTGGGCCCCATTAGTAATCAAATTTCTTCGGGAGATTGGTCTGAAATGCTTGAGTGGTTGCGCACTAAAATTCACAAAAGAGGGAGCGCATTACTCCCAGCCGACCTCATCGAAGAAGCAACAGGTGCTCCTCCTTCATCAGAGGCGTTTCTTCGATATGTTGAAGAGAAATACGGAGAGATTTACTCTCTCTGATTATTCTTCTTGATCGTTAGCGGACGATGAACCAACAAGTCTGTTGATGCGTTCTGTCAATTCATTAATTGCATCACCAAGATCGTTGCTTCTATCATCTTCATGGTCTGTACCAAATGTTGTTCCAAGCAATACTACCATTGCTCCTGACAACATCATCACAGCAGGCCAATAGACGTCTTCTGCCACCATATCATTGGTGGCTTGCATTCCACCCCAAATTGCACCCGCAATAAATACAATTAATCCAATCATTATCTGTTGATATCCTTTTCCAAGTTGTTCTTCCATGCCACTCATAACACTCATGCTGAAATAGTCCATTGAGTAATTAAGGGTATTCTATAAAATGCCCCGAATAATATCAATTCCAAGGGGTCATCAGGAGAGGCGAACCCGTTTGTCCTTCATCCACCAGAATCTTTCCTTTAGAGCCAGTTGATTCTGTTCTTTCGAACACAGGAGTCCCTCCTACAACGGTTAGAACAGGCCAGCCGACCAGTTTGAGTCCACTAAATGGGCTCCAGCCGACTGTCGTCCAAGTGTTTTGATCTTCAACCACCATTTCTTTGGTCATATCAACAAGCGTAACATCACCATCATAGCCTTGTTCGAGTTTGCCTTTTCCGATCATTCCGTAGCACTTTGCTACATTCAAAGACATCCACTTAACGACTTGTTCAATAGTGCAAGCGCCCCTTGAGGCGTGCGTTAGCATGACCGGAAGTGAGGTTTCAACTCCAGGCATTCCACTGTGTGCTTTTGGGAAACCTTGTGCTTTGTTCTCAAGCGTATGGGGGGCATGATCTGTTGCAATACATGTGATTGTGGCATCATGAAGTCTCTTCCATAGCGTTTCTTTGTCAAATTGATATCGAATTGGCGGATTCATCTTTAACCGAGTCCCACGTTCAGCAACGTCACGTTCGTCGAATGTGAGATGTTGCGGCAATGCTTCAGTTGTGATGTGTGCTTCACCATCAGTACCGATAAGCGAGGTCACCCCATGGAGCCAATCTGCTTCGATACCAGAAGTGAGGTGGAGGATATGCAATCGATGACCACTTGCCTGAGCGTATCCAACTGCTCGCTTCGTTGCAATGAGGGCTGTCTCCTCATCTCTCCATTCAGCATGAGCTTCCATATCTGTACGCCCATCGATCATTTTTTTGCGCTCAATCATTCGATCTTCATCTTCAGCATGAACCGCAATCAGTCCAGCAGTGTTATCGAAAATAGTCTTGAGAGCATTTGATTCATTGACCAAGAGATCACCTGTCGAAGAGCCCATGAAGATTTTAATTCCACAAATCCCAGGAATTGCAATAGGGGCCTCAGGCGTCCCCACAGCTTTTTGCAACTCTTCAACATTCGACTCAGTTGCTCCAATGAAGAATCCATAATTCGTTACGCATCGATTTGATGCAATTTCCAATTTGTTATGCATTGACTCAAGCGTCGTTTGACTAGGTACATTGTTTGGCATATCAAGGAAAGAGGTAATTCCGCCGCTGGCAGCCGCACAAGAACCACTGTACAAATCCTCTTTTTCAGGCTGGCCAGGGTCTCTAAAGTGTACTTGAGGGTCGATCATTCCAGGGAGAAGATGCAATCCAGTAGCATCGATGATCTGCGTGTTGGAATCATGAGGTTGCAACCCTCCTCCGGGTTGAATGGCTGAAATTATTCCATCAACAATTAACAAATCGCCAATCACTGTAGTCTCTGGAAGAATCATTGTTGCATTACGGATGAGCATACTCATAGCAGGTCACTAATACGTCGCTAGGGTATTCAGTCAATGAATGCTCTTATCGTCGCCGAGCACTTTTGGGTCTGAAAGCATGACAGATTTCATCGTTCATATCGATGTATGGGCCTTGGATAAGGTCCACACAATAAGGGACTGCTTTCCAAATCTCATCGATTGTTTCACGAATCGCTTTTGGCCGTCCAGGCAGATTAAAAATGAGACAAGAGCCACGAATCCCGGCAGTTTGTCGAGATAGAATTGCAGTCGGTGTGAAGGCTAAGGAAATAGATCTCATCTGCTCACCAAATCCAGGCATCAAACGCTCGCAGACATTTTCTGTTGCTTCAGGAGTAACATCTCGAACAGCAGGGCCTGTCCCACCGGTTGTGACAACAACATGACAGCCTGTGATGTCTACAAGCTCAATCAAAGCCTCTTCGATAGTGTCTTGCTGATCAGGTATACATCTGTAATGAACTTCAACTGGGGATGCGATTGCCTCTTTCAAAAAGCCGAGAATCGCAGGTCCGCCTTCATCTTCATACTCTTTGGAATATGCACGATCAGAAGCCACGACTATTCCGATTTTTGCAAGTTCTCCAACGTGTCCGTTGTTACCGTGAAGCGATGTAGTTGAATCCATATCATCCAACCTAGTTCGAACCATACTTTTCCTTGATGTCATTGTGGAAGTTATCCAGCAATGTGTCTTCAAACAATTCAGTTTGTCGTCGATTCTTTGTCGAGCGGATGTGGAGAATTGCTGCTAAGATGAATACGATAATGATGATTGGAATGACAGCTTCAAGTTTGTACTTGTGCATGATTTTAACAATGCCTTCTGCGGTGTATGCCCATGTAATTGATGCAATAAAACCACCAACCATTGTGGCTATGAGCACACGCATGAACTTCATTCTTGAAAGCAATCCAAGCATAGCCCCAACAAGAACTCCAGACGCCATGAACGGAATCCATACAAAGACAATCAGTCCCCAGAAGCCCCACTTGTTGATCATCTCACGCTTCTCGTTTGCAGTGTATTCTACAGTAGAGAGAATATCGCCAAGTAATTTTGTCTGGAGCATTCGTCCTCCAAAACCATCTTGTCGTGCAACAGCAGCGATACGCTCGTCTTTGTCGCCCTTTGTTTCAACACGGCCTGCACCAGACCGATCTGCTAGAGTAGAGATTTGGTTTCGGGCCTTAACAATCAATTCTTGAGATGTGAGCAAGTCTCTGTTTCTTTCAGAAATGTAGGTGCGGAGTTCATCTTCTACTTCGGATGCAAGTCGCTTGTAACGGAAATATGCAAATCGTGTTGTTGGTTTGAATATAATCGATACAAAGACGATACGGTCATCGCTTGTAATAACAGCATTTTCCAGTTTCAACGTATTATCGCGGACGAAGAACAGGTCCAATGAATCTCGAACTTCATCCTCAATTCTTGAGAGCGAATGCAGTTCCTCAAAGAACGAGGTGTAGTTTTCTGGGGCATCCTCATCGTCTCGGTCACCTACGCCAATTCCAACACCTGAGTCGAAATCGATTGCTTGATTGGAGCCAATGCTACGTACTGTGAGTTGAACTGGCTTGAATACACGGAAGAGTGCAAATTCGTCAAGAACTTCTCTAAGGATTTCATCACGAATTGTTTTACTATCGCTGAGTGTGTTTTCCGTATTTTTGTACGGGACCATGATATCGATTGATAGATCACGGGGCTCAACTTTTGCGAGTTCATGATCGATTGAAATTCCTAATCGGCGTTCACATTTTGAAATAATATCTTCAACAAGTCGAATGATGTGATTTCGCGATAGAATATCGTCAGCTTCTTGGTGGTAAACCTTGTACATGATAGGGTAAGCAATCAAGAGTGAAAAGATGGATAATGAGAGGGAGTTGAAAGCCATCCACCATGCTGGGATTCCCGCAGCACCGCCTGCAAGCATAGCGGTTTCACGACCGCCACCTACTTCAGCGACGAGGAGGATATAGCCCCAGTTTCCTAATTCCTGTACAGACCAGCAAGAACGAGGTCCAGCGTCAGTGATACGGACTTCACGTATAGTCTCGTCTCCTCCAAACGGAAGGAATGCAAATCCTTTTGTTGTAATAACTAGATCAAAATCAACAGATTTCTTCAATTCTTCCATAATTGGTGGGATTGAATTATTTTCTGCACTTTCCTTTGTGTCGTACATTTCGATTGATAGCGAGACCACATAATCCCCTTCATCGAGTTCACTGTAGTCAGCCTTTGCATGAACTCGATTGTTATCGTCTTCCAATACGCGTGTGGTTTCACTCGGATTCGATGAACTTGAAGTTCCCTTTTCAACGATGTTGTATGTCAATACCGCATAGCCTGCAGGTAAATTGTAGACGTTTAAGGAAAAGACTTCAGAATCTTCGTTGGGAAAAATGTGAATCCATGGTTCATCAGCAATTTCATTGCAGGGGTCATCACCGATGTCGAGAAATGTGTTCGAAGCACTGTGATCCATTGCCGTGGATTGTCCAAGCATACCGGATGACATCGAGAGGATGAGTACACCATAGAGAATTCCATACATGATGCCTACGAATAGGACGGGATTTTCTTTCTTTGCAAACATACTGCGTTTGTCGCCATCAGTACGTCTACGACGAATTTCATTGAGTTCCTTGAGTAATGAATCGCTCTTAGATTCGAGTTCAGGCGCCTCTTTGGGCATTTCCTCTCCTGAACTCACTTCTCCCATGTGATGCGCACACAGGTTACCACAAATGAACCCATTGATGAAATTGGGTGAAAGGTGGGTTGGGCCGGACTTGAACCGGCGACCTCGGCATCTTCAGTGCCGCGCTCTCCCAACTAAGCTACCAACCCTTTCGTGTCGCCCACGTGGCGTGGGATTTCAAGCCTTCGTTGTTCACTCTTGGCCAGATAAGACACTTGCTTGCATTTCAAAGAGGGAAGCGAAGCCGATTTCTGCACAATCTAGGAGTGCATCAAGTTCTTCGCGCTGATACGTTGCTTCTTCGCCGGTACCTTGAACTTCGACAAATGAACCGTTGCTGATCTTAACGACATTCATGTCAACGTCAGCATTCGAGTCAAGGATATAATCCAGATCAAGGTAAGTCTTCCCATCGATAAGTCCGACGGAAATTGCAGCAACATCATGAGGCAAGACGCGCATTTCGTGTTCTTTCTGTTCTTCAGCAGAAAGTGAAGGAGCGCTCCATCCAGAACGTCGTTGGTCTTCGGTTGGACGAAGATGCTTTGGAAGGCATTGGCCATTCGCAATCAAACGACGAATGCCCAGTCGTAGAGCAAGGTTGGCTGCAGTGATGGAAGCACAACGTGTACCACCATCTGCATTCAAAATATCACAATCGACATTGAGTGCAACCGGGCCAAGTTCTTCGAGATCTACACCTGCTCTGAGGGAACGAGCAACAAGTCGCTCGATTTCCTGTGTTCTTCCCTTTGCACCACGGCGTTCTCTTCTGAATCGAGAATCGGTGGAACCTGGGAGGAGCGAATATTCTGCATGAACCCATCCCTTGTTGGAATCTCGAGGGAACCATCCTGGCAATCGTGCTTCCTTGGTGCAACAGGCGAGAACAACGGTTTCTCCTTGACGATAAAGAATCGATGCAAGAGCATTACTTGTGAAGTCGATTTCAACTTCTACATCTCTCATCTGGTCAGCATTTCGTGTGGTCTTCAGTTCGGTTTTGAATTTGCCCATGGTTGTGCCACGTGGTTGAGTTCATCAATGCTTTTGTAGCCTCGAAAGAAGAGCATGCGTATGTTCAAGAAGTCGCTACGTTTCCAAGAGATATGAGTCAACACACTGCTGTCATCTGCGGCGTCTCCCGAACACCTATTGGCCGATTTATGGGCGCACTCTCATCGATGAGTGCTGTTGATTTAGGCGTTGCAGCGGTGAAGGAACTTTGCCAGCGAATGAATCTTGATCCTTCTTCTGGCATCGTAGATGAAGTCCTGATGGGACAAGTCTTGCAAGCAGGAACTGGACAAGCACCAGCTCGTCAAGTTGCGCTTGGTGCAGGATTGCCAGTTTCGACGTCCTGCGTAACCATCAACATGGTTTGTGGGTCCTCTCTTAAAGCCGTCATGAACGCTGCAACAAGCATCAGAATGGGCGAACACAATGTCATTATCGCAGGTGGAATGGAAAGCATGTCCAATGCCCCTCAACTCCTCATGGGTCAACGAAAAGGAAAGAAAATGGGCGACTCTAAACTTGTTGATTCAATGATTCATGATGGATTGTGGGATGTTTACAACAACATGCACATGGGCAACACCGGAGAAGTCGTTGCCCGAGAATGCTCAATTGACAGAGGTCAAGCTGATGCTTTCTCGGTTCAAAGTCACATGAAAGCAGCAAAGGCTTGGGACGAAGGTTGGTTCGATTGGGAGACCTTCGCTCTCGAAATCCCACAACGCAGAGGTGATCCCGTCCTTCTCGAACGAGACGAAGGAATTCGTGTCGATTCATCAGTTGAACACCTTTCAACACTCCGAACAGTCTTTGACAAGGATGGAATTGTCACTGCTGGAAACGCCAGTACACTCAACGATGGAGCCAGTGCAGTTCTTGTCACAAGTGAAGAATTTGCCAAGGAACAGGGATGGGAAATTATTGCAACCATCGAAGATTACTGTACAGCAGGTGTTGAACCAGAACGAGTTATGAGCGCTCCAATTCCTGCAGTCAAGAATTTACTTGAGAGAAACAATCTCGACGTACTTGATGTCGATGTTTACGAACATAACGAAGCATTTGCATCGGCTTCATGTGCAGTTGCTCAAGAAGTCGGTATTCCTCATGATCGCTTCAATCTCCATGGGGGAGCAGTAAGTCTTGGTCATCCGCTAGGATCCAGTGGAACTCGTTGCCTCATTACCATGCTTGGTGTCATGCGAAGGCTTGAGGCTAAGTCCGGAATTGTAACGCTCTGCCTTGGCGGCGGTAATGCAGTTGCAATGTATCTTCGCAGATGAGACCAATCGTTGGGTTCATTGCTTGGGAGTGCGTGGGTTGAACCATGCGCTGGCTTGTAGGAGTGTTGCTCGTCTTGGTACTTGTCGTACCAACGGCAACTGCATGTGAAACTGAAGCAGCTCGTTTGCTCAGTGGAAAATTTCCTTCACCCACTGGGATTTCTCCAGATAAAGATGCCTCAATTCGGGAAACTGCGAGTATAGCAGCGATTGGTCATGAGACAGCACGACATATGCTATGGCGCGTTTTGATGGGTGAGACTCTAACGGAGCGGGAAATTGCAGATGAGATCGATCGAGCCATGATTGAGAACGGCTCGAATCCAGATTGGCCAAGTTTCGACACGATTGTTGCAGCCGGTTCTAACGGAGCGATTCCTCACGGTGATCCTGCAAACAATGGTGCAGGTCCAACTGTGGTTCAAATCGGCGACGTAGTTGTTGTTGATTTAGGGGCTCGTGTTAACGATTGGGTGAGTGATGTTACACGAACATACATCGTTGGACCAACAACAAATCAGACCATTATCGAAGTGTATATGGCTGTCTATGATGCTCAAAACCTCACATTCCCTCTCATCGAAGCAGGGACGCCGGCATGGGCTCTTGATGACATTGCTCGCACACACATCGAAGAACAAGGCTATGGAGAATATTTCATTCACAGTCTTGGGCATGGGTATGGAGTATGCGTCCATGAACCTCCTTTGCTCTCTGGAGGAACCGATGATCCACTGTTCGGTCTTTCGTACAACCAACAACCACTTGCTGTTTGGGATGCGATTACAATTGAGCCAGGAATTTATCTTGATGGCTGGTTTGGTGTACGAATTGAAGATGATTTCCTTGTCAATCAAGATGATCATGAATTCCTTACAGCAGATTTGCCAAGAGACCTCGATTGGTTTATGATTAAGGCTGACGATTATCCACTCTCAGATATGGGATTCTCAGACGATTCGGATTCAGACGAAGCATCTGAAACACTCCCGTTCCCGATTGGAATGGTTCAAACAATGATGCTGCTAACCATTGTGGCATCAGCCTTTGTTCGAAACGAGAATGATGAGTAATCATTCCTCTTCTGTCTCTTGACGGAATGGACTGAAGATACCAATATCTTCTATGATTTCAGAAGGTCCTGGAAGAATGGATAAGATGTCATCAGTTCGCAATCCAGTTGCTTTGTAAATTCGGTTTGCAAGTGTTTCCTTTTTTGTGCGTCCTGGTGAAAGTACAGCATATCGCTCACATCGCTCTTTGATGGTTGAAACAGTTCCTCCAAGAAGAAGCGGAACACCATTGATCGCAACAAGGCCGACTGCCATTTGGACATCTAAATCCTTGAACCATTGACGTTGTCCACGAACGATGAATGCGCCCTTGCCAACATATTCACCAGTCTGTGCAGACTTGGAAACCTGAGCAGGTTTTACTGCGAAAACGGTTCCATGAGCGCCTCCACCATTCCATGCTCGACTCCAGCAGAGGGCGAGCGTAGCCGCTTCTTCCAATTTCTCATCTGTGATTCGCTCATCACCGAGTTTATCGACGATTCGATACGAAGCAACGCCAGGTGGTAGTTGCCCAAATGGCTCCTCATCAATTGCAAACCCTTGTGTTGCTCGAAGGCTGCAACTCGGTGCACCATGGAGATCTGCGTGGAGATACATATCTCCGCCGGAGAGATGCTTCTTGACAATAGCATCATTTCCTTTTGCATCCTTTCCACCAACCAATAAATGGCCTCCAGAAATGATGCTCCAGCGATGCTGTTCAAACCACAACCGTTTGCTTCGACGAACTGTTTGAAGACGTCCACTAGCTTGTTGTTTTGCTTCTTTCTTTTGTGCTCTTTTGAATTCGACTTTCGTGTCTACTAGGGCTGCAGTCGCTCCAGAAGTCTTGTGCTTTTGTTTACGAGCCGATTGAAAATAACGTTGTGCATTTTGATGAACGGTTTCATCAAGAGAGAGTGTGAACACTTGACCCGGTTCTCCGTTATCGTTCGGAAGACGAACCATCATGGTGCGTTCGGCAGGATTACCTGAATCAACCCATGGATTCTCTTTCAACCCAGAAAGAATCGCTTCCCAGCCCTTTGTTTCAAGAGCTTCATTCGCTTGTTGTAAAATAGTTTCAACATGCGTCCAATTCGCTTGAATCGCATGGCCAATCGCTTGCTGTTTCTCAATTTTCTTTGCAAATCCTTCAAGCGCTTTTTCTTGCTGATTTAATCGCCGTTCGAGTCGTTCTACATTTGTGGAATGACCCCGTCCAGGTGCAGCAGCATCGAGTTTTTCTCGTTCTCGACGTGCTAATGCATTTGCATCGTGATGTCCTTTCCAAGCATCAATGGTCGAAGTGAGCGTAGGATATTCGATGTAGATGGCCTTTGCGTGCGATGGTAATAGGAGAGGGGTTGCTTCCTTTGCAGTCTCTCGAATCACTCCGTTTGCAGCTGCATCATGCCCTTCTGCAGAAGCGATGGCTTGCAGCGCCTCAACAGTATGTTCTTCAGTTGGTTTTACGATGAGAAAACCTTGTTTAGAAGTTTTGAGTTCGTCTAAGAAATATGTCAAAGAAGCGTGTATAACTGTAGCATCTGCATCTTCACACGGACTATTCGGTTCAAGTTTAGCACGATCACACACAGCATTTGCATAAACGCCGCCGAGATTGATTTTACCTCCAAGGGTTGACACTAGATCACGGTCTGAATCTGAAAAGATATCTTTGATGACATCTGGAGTTAACGTGTATGGATCCACTGCTGCAGGTGGAGGAATGTAGACCTCGCCTTTCTTGATGGTTCTTCCAGCATAACTTGCATGAGTAAGCGGTTGAATGATGATATCCTCTTCATCCATGAGGATAACATTCCCATCTCGAAATAATTCTACACTGAGGGATCGTTTGCCATGTTTGGTATCAAATCTGAAAAGGAGGACACGATCGAAGCCAAGTTGCTCGACTCCAGTTAATCGAGCATTCTTGAGATGTTTACGCAGAACCATTGCAAATGGCGGAGGCGTCATCGGCATTGGGCGATCTCGTTGAGAAGTGTATACTCGTTGTCCCCGAACAATGACCAAATCGAATTGGTCAGATTCCTTTGGATTGATTCGAAGAACGATTTGTTCATAATGAGGCATGTAGGCTTTCTTGACATAGGCCCCTGCCCATAAATCAAGTTCTTGCGAAACAGCCCGAACGTCAAACCCAGTCATTGATGCCTTCATGTAAATCCCTCCTATTCTTCAAAACGTAACAATACTTTGCCGATGTTTTTTCCATCGTGTATGTATTGGTGAGCATTTGCAACATCGCGTGCATCAAATACTGAGTCGATGATAGGTTCAAGAACTCCTTGTTTTATTCCATTGACAATACGTTCCATCTGTTCAGTCATGACATCTTCATCAGGCCATGTCCCCATGTGTACGCCGAAGACGCCTTGATTTCTTGACATCATTTTCATTGGATCAAAACGAGGTCGCTTCCTAAAGGCAGAGAATGCTTTGAGAAGAGAACGCTTTGATGAAGGAGCAGCAGAAGACATCCCGTAGGTGTACAGTTTCCCTCCATGAGCCAGAACTGATAAGCTACGCTTGAGATGGTCACCGCCAATTGGGTCGAGAATATGATCAACACCTTTTCCGTCTGTTGCTTTTTTGATAAGGTCGACAAAATCTTCGTTGTGTCGGTCGATTGCAGTTGCACCGTATGATTGAATGATCTCTGCTTTAGCAGCAGAAGCAGTTGACCAGACCTTATCGACTCCAGCCCATTTGCAGAGTTGAAGAGCAGCAGTTCCTACACCACCGCCCCCGCCATGAATCAGAACAGAATCAGTTGGCTTTAGGTTTCCAAGATGATGGAGCATGTGATGGGCTGTAATGTAGGTGACTGGCATTGATGCAGCAGCTTCGAGTGACATTTCATCAGGAATTGGAATGACTCGAGAGACTTCAGTAACCACGTGGGTTGCTTGGCCTCCAGTTCTCATCATACCAACAACACGTTGGCCAACTTGGAATCCTTCAACATCGCTTCCTAATGCATGGATGACTCCACTGACCTCATATCCTGGAGTGAAAGGAAACGGTGGTCTTGGTTGATAGAAGCCCATGCGCATGAGTGTATCTGCGAAATTAATTCCAGCAAAATGAACTTGGATACAGACTTCGTTTGCCTTTGGAACTGGAATCTCGATGTTTTGAATATCGAGAACGGATGGTGATCCTGGTTTGGTGATTACAACTCTATACGGCATTCATTCAACTCCTCTACGGTTCCATTCATTCGATTGTTGCTCAACAAGCCCCATTCGTTGATGTGATAGCAAATGGGCAAGTGTTTGGTCTTGAGCAAGACCTGGATGTGCATCTGGTGAATCTGAGTACGCCATGCTTGCGATGGCAGAAATGGTCTTGTGTCCAAATTCAACGGCTTCAAGCACTTTCTGATGACGTTGTTTTCGATGTTTGATGTAGTATGACAATGTACGCTCAGGCAATGGTATGACTGGACCATGGCTTGGGAATAAGAGATGAGGCTTCAACTCTCGTAGTCGTTCGAGTTGCTCAATGTAAACATCCATGTTGCCAGTACCAGGGGGAATCAAGATGGTTCCAATTCCAGCAACCATGTCTCCAGCAACAATACCTGCTGGTGATGAGAGGCAAACATGGCCCGGATGATGGCCTGGTGTAATGAGAACAGTCCATTCCTGATTTCCAAGTTGAAGCATATCGCCGTCGCTAAGGATTCGGTCACATCGAACGGTTTGGGATGTGTACTCGCTTCCCCAAATAGGGACGTCAAAGGCTTCTCGAAGCAAATCCATGTCTCCAATATGGTCTCCATGAGAGTGAGTGAACAGCAAGGCAACCAATTCACCTTTGTGACGGTCAACTGCTTCTGCCAACTCTTCCATACCTTCTCTCATGTGGCAGGCAGGGTCGACCAGAACAAATTCTCCTTCAGGATCACCGACAAGGTATGCGTTGGTATGGTCTGCAGGTGGAAGTGTTGCAGTTTTTACTGGAACGACCTCAACTCCATGGGCAAAGAGAATCGAGCGACGTCCTGGCTGCCTTCGTTGCAAATCTTCAGCCGTTTGAATCATGTCACCTTCGAACCGTTTCAAGGTTCGATCAAGTTCCATCAAAAGTGTGACGACTGGCGGTGCGACTCGGATTTCATGCTGAGACCAACGCTGAATCATATCGCGAGGTTTCATCCACTCGAATGCAGTAAATTCAGTTTGAAGTTCCAAAGATGGAGTAAAATCATCGTTACCGATGTGGAGATGGAAGAATGTATTCTCAAATTGAACTGGGCCAAACGGTGGAGTTGTACGACTTGAAATGTGTCGCAAACAGGACGTATCAGTCACAATTTTCTCACTTGATATCGCTGCTAAGAACGCTTTCTTATCCGCAAGAATATTTGCTCGTATTTCAGGACGAACAGATTGCAAAGCATTTCCAGTTGGAACGACGCCTAATTCTTCTGACATCTCGCGGACAACAGCTACAATCGCTGAATCTTGAGCACCTGAATTATTGGAGATGAAACGTTCAACTTCTTTGTCTGAACGAGACACGCCACCGCCAGGGAATGCCCAGTATCCGGGGAATGCTCTCATTGTTTCAGATCGTCGTCCCAGAAGGACTTCTACGCCCTCAACACCATCACGTGTAAGCGTCAATGTCACCGAAGGTCTTGGCATTCCCCGTGTAGGGGGTGCAAGATTCAACCCTTCGGGTACTTCGCTCATACCCTTGGCTTCAATCGGTCGCCTTCAAGCCTTGCGGCGAAGAAGTGCTGCACCAAGGAGTGCTAGAACGCCAACAACACCAGTAAATCCTGGCATTTCGAACACAGGGTTCTCATCGCTGTAAGCATCAGCACTTGAGGAGTACAAGCGTACTTCTTCATAATCAACATCAATAGTTTCAGAGATGTGAATCATGTCGCCATCACTGATGGTTCCTGAAGAATCCGCATCATGGAACATGATTGAAGATCCAGCTATCATAGCATCAGTCATTGAAACAGTCATTTCATTATCGCAAACCTTGGTTTCTGATTCTGTATCCTCATCGTAAGAGTCTTCACAGTTTGCAAGGACAATAGAATAATCATTGAAACCGCCTTCAAATGGAATCATTGCCTCTCCAGTTGAGAGAGTGTACACTATACCTTCATCGAAAGAGTTTCCTGGGTTCGATTCATCATGTCCATCGTCATCATTTCCATGTCCATTATTACCGTCATCAGAACCATCTGTTGCATCTTCGTCTTCGCCATCATCTGGGCCGCTGTCTTCTTCAGTCCACATGAGGCCGGCAGCGTCACAATCTGCTTCGGAGTCAATACTAAAGTCGATTTCATGAGTGTCCATATTGTAGCAGACCATCATTGGTTCTCCGCTGGTCATTGCTGCAAAGGTTGCGAATTCATCAGAATCGAGCATACCGTCTTCATTTGCATCAACCATGTCAAACATTTCTTGTAGTCCCTCAAATGAATCTGAATCATGTCCATCGTTTGTAAGATCCATACTAACACATGCATCGAGTTCTTCGAAATCGACCATTTCATCAGTATCAGAATCACATTCTGACATTTCTCTAAGGAAGGTCCACATCTCGTAATCTTCATGACCACTCAATTCAAGCATTTCTTTGGCGTTGTTGAATACACACTCTGCAACGTAATTGTCGACGGAGTCTTCATCTGCTCCACAATCTGATAAGAAGTCCTCGACAGTCATTACTGTTTCATTTTCGTCGTAATCGTAGTTGTCGTTGAACCAATCAATGATTTGTTGCAAATCATTTGTACTGTCCCAACTTGAGACATCGAAATCATCGAGGGTCATCTCGTCGTCGGAACCATCAGTAACGTCTTCGTCTTCGCCACCGTCACAGTCTTCGTAACCGTCGTTGACGTAACTCATTGGGATTGTGGAACCATCATCGCACATGAACTCATCAGATTCGTCCATGTTACTCTTTTCTTCAAGAATAAATGGGAGAGCTTCACTCTCACCATCGTTGGTTGAAGTTGTAAGGCTTTCAATCTTTGAATCGCTGAGTAAGTAGACAATCATGTTTCCTTCATTTCCCATATCCATGCGGAAAAATTCTACGTTACCTTGGCTGTTGAAAGCAAAGTCAATATCCATACTCTCGCCTTGCTTGCCGTCTTGGTCTTCACAACCATCGCAATCATTGTCCTCGTCTTCGAAATCATTATCTGAAGAGTGTTCATCAACATCGGCAATGAAAGCGTCGAGTTCATCAAGCGTGAGACCAGAATCATTGTTCACATCTGCATCATTGAAGAAGGCTTCAAACGTTGCAGCTTCTTTATCTTCGAAAGGTGGTTCACCACACATGTCTTGATTAAATTCATCCCATGAAAGAGATTGATCATCGTTTGAATCCCACATCTTGAGAACCTGTTGACCGGTAATTGTGTCGGTGTTCTCCATGGAGACTCTGTACATGGTCAAACCATCTTCGTCAGGGAGGGGGGTAAATGTTCCGAGTGTTTCCACCATGCATAGAGACATAAGCATCTCTTGAGGATTGAAGTCTGCATCATTCATTGGTTCATTCATGATTTCCATTGCTTCTGTGTGAGTAAGAGCTGATTTCATGTTGAATTCTTGAGTCTCCATCATTGCTTCATACATTGCCTTTTCTTCAGAGGTCATATCAGAGTCAGCAGGCATAGAAAAGCCGGTTTCAAGATAGATTGTATCTCCATTTTGAGTCCATTTCTGGATGATTTCGATTTCATTTCCCATCGTGTCTTCAGAGGACATTGTCATGATTTGGGCAACATGGACTCCATCAGGAGACATTGCTGTCGTCATTTCAACGGTCATCATTGTTGGAGTGCCTCCATCAGGATCGGTTGCACTATCTTCTGAGTTCATGCTGTCACCCATCATATCTGTCATGCCATCCATGTTCATTTCCATGATGTATGTCATTCCCCATGCCGAATCATCAGATGGATTGACAATGGCTGTAATCTTTTCTAGAGCAACTTCTTCGTTGACTTCTACAGTTTTTTCGCCGTCGTCAGACATGAGTTCAGTACAACCTGCGAGCAGGAGGGTGGCTACGAGAAACATTACCAGTGATTTCTTCATATTCTACCCACTATATTCCAGATTATAAACATCACACCTTCGGAATTCCATGATTTAAGACGCAAATTCATCAAGGACAAGCGCTTAGGCTAATCATGGTGGCATCTTCAGTTGAAGAAGAACTCGAGCAACTTGCAGCCCTTGTTGCGGAAGCTGAAGCATTGGGTATTGACCCTTGGCCTGAACGAAAACCGCCCCGCCCTTGGGCGAAATATGCACTTGCATCGTTCATGATTATCATGATGTTATCCTGGGTTTCAAAAGGAATGTATCGATTCGCTGTAATTTGATTCGTAGCCCACCGTTGATTTCAAGAAGGACATCAAAGTGGGCGAATCATAGTCCCTTAGTGTAGCGGTCCATCATGGAGGATTCTGGTTCCTCCGACCCCGGTTCAAATCCGGGAGGGACTACCATCATTCCTCTTCGTCAGGTTTTACCAGTAAGAACGAGGTAATCATCGACATTGGATCACCCGAAGTCAACTCGCCAGAGTATTCTTTGACTTGGCCATAGGTCACTATGCGTAGTCTAAACTTGCACATTTTCTTGGTTCTTCGCTTTCGATGGTGTCGGTAGAAATGAACGCCAATCTTGTATTCACCATCGGGTGCGAATTCAGTCCAAACAACGTTTTCAATTGGCTTCTTTGATTTGGGTCGAACGTTCATGTCTACGTCAAGTTCTCCACCGCAAGCACTCTTTCGATTGTTGAAGTAAATACGTTCTCCAGATGGACAGAAGACGTGCATGTCAAGATCGTTGTAATCATCCCAGGCTAGGCTGATTTGAACAACGCCAGATTTTCCACCCTCTCGGGCAAGACGTGCCATGAGTTCCAAATCTTCTTCTTGACTGACACGGACTGATATTCCTGTACCAACTTCTTCCTCTGCAACGAGATCAGCATGAGCATTGAGATTGTCTTCATTCTCAGAAATCCAAGTGGATCGGTCCTCTTCATCTTCCTCACTTTCTTCGTCTTCAGTCTCCACAGCATCTCGTTCTGGAATGAAAATTTCATCCATCACAAGTTGTAAGTCTGAGAATTGCTCAACGCGACGTCGCTGTCGGTTTTCATATGCTTCACGAGCTTGTTCACTCAGTTGGTCGAGTTGTAGTGAGCGTGAAACAACATGTCGTCGGTCATGTCCTGCTCCTTTTCGAGAAGCACGCATACTTGAGAGAGGTGCTCGACTTGCGTTGTGAAGTTTCTGTCGTTTCTTCAGTTCACGCTTCTTTTTCGCCCGATTCAACATGAATAAAGCGATGAAAAAAGAAGCACCGCCTCCAAAAATAAGTATCAGAAGTATTGTCTGGTCCACAGTCTCACTTCCATGTACTCCTCTATAGGAGATTCGTTAATTTGTTCATTGGCCAAGGAATTCAGAATTCATTTGCTTGAGCATCTCTTCTGATGGTCGAAGATCCGAAGCATCGACATCGAGAAGAGGCGTTGATACAAGCCCTAGGTCTTCAGCAAGTGAAGGCTTACTCGAGTCGAAGTAAAGTAATCCAGTGACGTGCTTCTTATCCATCTCTGCTTGATGCAATGCGGTCAATGCTGCCATGGAGTCACTCGGGTCATGAGAATCAGAAATCGTTTCGAGACGGATGGTTGAACCATCGTGAAGGGTGATGTCTGTAAAGTGTCCTTCTGGAACTTCAACTTCTGCAACAGGTTCGAAGTGAGGGATGTAGTCGGCCATGTGAAGTGTTACTTCATTCTCTTTGACGTATTGATAGGAACGCATTGATTCATCATTGTTATTGAATGTGACACAAGGCGAGATGACGTCGATTAAAGCGAATCCTTTGTGAGACATTGCTGCCTTGATCAGAGAGGTCAATTGCTTCTTCGAACCTGAGAAGGAACGTGCAACGAAGGTACATCCAAGATTGATTGCAAGAGCACACAAATCGATTGGTTGTGTTTCATTTGCTTTTCCTTTCTTCTTCTTGGAACCAATGTCTGCTGTTGCAGAGTATTGTCCCTTTGTAAGGCCGTAAACACCGTTGTTCTCAACGATGTAGACCATGTCCATGTTTCGTCGAATAGCGTGAATTAACTGTCCGATACCGATTGAAGCAGAGTCACCGTCACCAGATACACCAAGGTAAAGCAAATCTTTGTTGATTGCATATGCGCCAGTAGTTACTGAAGGCATTCTTCCGTGAACAGTATTGAATCCATGAGATTGTCCAAGATAGTAAGCAGGTGTCTTCGAAGAACATCCAATTCCGGACATCTTTGCAATCCGATGAGGTTCAATTCCGTTTTCCCATGCCGCATTAATGATGACGCTCGAGATTTGATCGTGACCGCATCCAGGACATAGTGAAGAAGGGCCACCCTTGTAATTCTCTTTAGGCTCGTTGATGACGTTCAACTTAATTGCTCGTGCAGGTTTGTCGCTCATTGGCTCACCTCCTTGATTGTTTCAAGAATTTTGTCAGCATAGATACGAGCACGTGGAGGCATACCATCGGAATAAGCAACCGAATGTACTTGGCCGACGATGTCGTTAGGTAATTCTCTGCGAAGGATTCCCCAGAGTTGTCCATCACGATTGATTTCAAGAACAATTGTAATCTTGTGTCGTCGCACGAATGCCTCGACTTCACTGTGAAGAGGAAGGGATCGAACACGGCATTGACTTACCTTCATTCCAGTTGATTCAAGGATGTCATCGATCTCTTGAATCGTGTTTTCCATACTACCGAAGTAGATGACGCCAACGTCACCTTCGACTTCTTCTCGTAGAATTGGAGCAGGTAGTTCATCACGTGATCGGTTGATTTTATCCTTCAATCGGGTCATGAGGTTGAAATAATCATCAGGCTTTTCGGAGTAAACTCCGTCTGGGTTGTGACCAGTTCCTCTGTAGAGGATCGGAGCCATTCCACTTCCAGGAAGGGTTCTGTAGGGAATGCCATCTCCATCAAGGTCACGATATCGGCCAAAGTTTTCCATTGCGTCAAAGACATCCTGTTCTCTGATGGTCTTTCCACGATCCATTGGAGTATCTGGATATGTGAATCCTTCACAAGCCCAGCGGTTCATACCAAGGTCAAGGTCAGAAAGTCCAAACACAGGTGTTTGGTATCGCTCTGAAATATCGAATGCTCTCCAACCAAATTCGAAGCACTCTTCGACAGTTCCTGGCATGATGACAATGTGTTGTGTGTCACCATGACTGCCTTCGTAAAGCATAGCCAAATCGGATTGTTGAGTACGCGTAGGGAGTCCAGTCGATGGGCCTACGCGGTTTACGTCCCAGAAGACAGAAGGAATTTCTGCAAAGTAAGCCAAGCCAATGAATTCCTGCATAAGAGAAATTCCAGGACCCGATGTAGCGGTCATACCGCGTCCACCAGCCCATCCAGCACCAAGGACCATCCCTGCGGCTGCAAGTTCATCCTCTGCTTGAATAACAGCGCATGTTGCTTCACCTTCGTCGTTTGTTCGTAGTCTTGGAATCCAACCAATGACGCCTTCTGCTAGACTTGAGGATGGTGTGATAGGGTACCATGCAAGGAGCTGAACTCCTCCGAAGATGCAACCGAGTGCAACTGCTTCGTTTCCTTCGAAAAAGAAGCGATCTTGTTCTCTTGGACGCTCTTCGACAACGTATGGGTCGCCTTTGGTGAAGTTCTCTCTGGCGTGGTTTCTACCGAGTTCAAGCGCAGTGATGTTGAGTTCAATCGCTGAAGCCTTTCCTTTGAATTGACCAGCAACTGCCTTGTGCAATGCCGCGTCAGTGATTCCAAGAAGTTCTGCAATTACGCCCACATAGACGATGTTTGTTACGAGTTTCGCCAATTTTGGGCTAAGACTTCGAGCAAGTTTTGTCATAGGGACTGGGTAAGAAAAGACATCTGTTCGATCCATGGGCATCTTGGAATCCGTATTCCAGATGACGACAGATCCTGGTTCGAGTGAAGCAAGATCTTCTACCCACGTTGCTTTGTTGACAAGAACTTGGATGTGGGTACGGTCACCAGGGGCTTGGTATCCTTGGTCTGACAAGCGTACGATGTACCATGTTGGAAGTCCTGAAATGTTTGAAGGGAAGAGATTCTTTCCTGACACTGGAACGCCCATATCAAAGAGTGATTGAAGCAGGATTAAGTTGGCAGATTGAGAACCGGTGCCGTTTGCAGTTGCTATGTTGATGGTGAAGTCGTTTACGATGGTATCCATCTCTTGTGTCTCCTCAAAGGCATACGTCTTGAGCCGCCGCCGCCCTCTTATTCTGTCCCCATCGCTTTCATCACTTCAACATGTTGCCGTACTAACCTCAAGAATGTCCGGCCGTGAAGGTCAAAACAAGGAATCGGTTCGGGCCTGTTATGGCGGACGAAGCATTAACCGGGGCATGGGAAAAAGCGGCCAAGGAAATAACCAAGGGAAAGAACGAGGGAGCATTGCAAACACTCCGTCTCGCAGACCCGCAGGCAAGCGATGCGATGACAGGCCGCCTCGTCGGAGAGGCGCTTTGGAACATCGCAAAATCAAATGACTCAAGATCCGAGTATCGAAAAGCTGCCATGTTCTTGCGTGAAGCCAGCAAGAAAAACCCAAAGGACAAGAAAACGGGTGCACTTTACAACAAACTTCGCAATGAAATGCAAGACAAGCGCATTGGCGAAACACTCATTCCTAAGCTCTTCAACAATGGAGGGCCGACATTTGCTGGTATCGTAGCCATCCTCGGAGGTTTTGTTCTCGTTCTCGCTATCATCATGGTTGCAAATACAGAATCAACCACAACAGACACGATTGAACTCAAACTTTCTTGGTCTGAAGGAGGCGTTGACAAAGAAGGAGTTGTCGTCATAGAACTCTATCCCGATGATGCTCCTGTACATGCTGAAAATTTCAAGCAACTTGTTGTTCAAGAAAAATATGATGGAACAAAATTCCACAGAGTCATGGATGACTTCATGATACAAGGAGGCGATTTCACAAGCGGTAATGGTCAAGGAGGCCATGCTGTAATTTGGGATGGGTATTGTAACGGACAAGCAATGGAGAACTCCGCTGATTGCGCTTCAACAGGATGGACAATAGGTGACGAGGCAGACAATGGGTTAGTGCATGAAGTTTGTACAATCTCAATGGCAAAGACAGAGCAAGCGAATACGGGCGGAAGTCAATTCTTCCTCATCCCAGAAGACAGCAACGATGGCAACGGACCAAATTGGCTAGATGGAGTGCATACTGTATTCGGAAAGATTACTTCGGGCTGTGAGCATGTTACTGCAATTAGCCATGTTGAGGTCGGAGGCCAGCAAAACTCGACGCCAGTCAATGATGTAACAATTGAGTCATCATCGTTTGTAGGCCAAGATGAATCCGACCCTTGGTACAAATTCTGGTGAACCGTCCAAATGAACGGACAGTTCGCTTGATTAGGGGGTTGTGATTCCCTTGAATTATGAGCGATTCAGACCCTTTCAGTGCAAAGCGAGAACTTGACATTGGTGGCGCATATTTTGCACTACAAGCCCTCGATGACTCGGGAATTTCAACATCACATCTCCCATATTCGATGAGAGTCTTGTTGGAAGGAGCACTTCGCAACTGTGACGGATTCCTCATCCGTGAAGAGGATGTAAAATCGATTGCTGGTTGGCAAGCCAACAGCGAGCGAGGAGAAATCCCGTTCCGTCCTTCTCGAGTCATTCTTCAAGATTTCACAGGTGTTCCTGCAGTTGTTGATCTTGCAGCACTTCGAGATGCAATGGTCCAGATGGGAGGAGATCCAGAAAAAGTCAATCCACAAGTCCCAGTTGATTTGGTCATCGACCACTCGGTTCAAGTCGATGTTTCAGGTTCCCATTCCAATGCACTTGGCCTCAATTTAGATATTGAATACCACCGAAATATGGAACGGTATACGTTCCTGAAGTGGGGCCAACAATCACTCAACAACTTCCAAGCAGTACCTCCTTCTAGAGGAATTGTTCACCAAGTTAATCTTGAATTCCTAGCCAGTGTTGCTCGACAAGAAGACAATGTTTGGCTCGCAGACACCTTGGTTGGAACCGATTCACACACCACTATGGTCAACGGACTTGGAGTCCTTGGTTGGGGTGTTGGTGGAATTGAAGCTGAAGCAGTTATGCTTGGCCAACCGATTTACATGCTTTCTCCAGATGTTGTTGGAGTTCGACTTATCGGGTCTCTAAACAGCGGGGTCACTGCGACCGATATGACACTTCGAATTGTCGAGATCCTCCGTAACCATGGTGTCGTTGGAAAATTCGTCGAATTCTTTGGTGAAGGAATGGTTGCTCTTTCTCTTGCAGATCGAGCAACAATCGCCAACATGGCTCCAGAATACGGGGCAACCTGCGGATTCTTCCCGGTCGATGAGCGTACAATGGAATATCTCCGGCTTACTGGCCGTGATGAAGAAGCCGTTCAAGGAGTTGAGTCGTTTGCAAAAGCACAGGGCCTGTGGTACAATTCCGAAGATGCTGAAAAGTCCTATACTGCAGTTCTAGAACTCGACCTATCCACTGTTGAACCTGCTCTCGCAGGGCCAAAAAGACCTCAAGACCGTGTGGACTTGAAGAACATGAAATCACATTATGTTCATTCGTTAACCCACGAAGTTGGCCATCAAGGCCATGGGCTACACACATCCGATTTGAATCGAGGAGCTATTGTTGAGAGAGATGGCGAAATGTACGATCTCAATCATGGTGACGTTGTTATCGCTGCCATTACATCCTGTACCAATACATCGAACCCGGATGTCATGCTCGCTGCTGGGCTCGTCGCTCGAAAGGCTCGAAATCTTGGTTTGGATGTCAAGCCCTGGGTTAAGACATCACTGGCTCCAGGTAGTAGAGTTGTAACCGAATATTATGAGGCAACAGGTCTGCAAGAAGACTTGAATGCTCTTGGATTCCACAATGTCGGCTATGGATGCACCACATGTATCGGAAATTCGGGCCCTTTGCCTGAAGAAATAGAAGCAGCAATCGATGCTGAAGATCTCATTGTTGGAAGCGTCATTTCAGGAAACCGAAATTTCGAAGGCCGAGTACATGGTAAAGTCAAGGCTTCCTATCTCGCTTCGCCTCCACTTGTTGTTGCATACGCAATCGCAGGTTCACTTGAAATCGATTTGACCAATGAACCGCTTGGTGTTTCAAATGACGGCACGCCTGTCATGCTTTCTGATATTTGGCCCAGCGACGAAGAAATCGCAGAGGCTCGTGCAGTGATTACTCCTGAGATGTTCAAGCAACGATATTCGGATGCGATGAATGAGCCACGTTGGGATTCAATTCCTTCCGAACCAAGCCCACTTTACCCATGGGAAGATGCTTCCACTTACATCAGACTTCCATCGTTCTTCCAAGATTTGTCTCCAGAAGCTGACCCAATTCAACCGATTCATTCGGCAAAGGTTCTTCTCAAACTCGGAGATTCGATTACAACTGATCATATTTCACCCGCTGGAGCGTTCCCTGCGGACGGCCCCGCTGGTCGTTGGCTGACTGAGAGAGGTGTTCAACAAGGAGACTTCAATTCGTTTGGAAGTCGCCGAGGTAATCACGAGATTATGATGCGAGGTACTTTTGCAAACGTCAGAATTCGTAATCAAATGGCACCTGGTACCGAAGGTGGATTTGCTCTTGATCATGTCAGCGGCGAGATTTCTTCAGTATACGAAGCGGCAATGAATAGCGATGCTCCTATGGTTGTTCTCGCAGGTTCACAATACGGAACAGGCTCTTCACGAGACTGGGCTGCAAAAGGAACATATCTGCTCGGTGTAAAAGCAGTCATCGCAACTTCATTTGAACGAATCCATCGTTCGAACCTCGTCGGTATGGGCGTTTTGCCATTGACGTTTGTTGAAGGAGAATCTCATGAGACACTTGGCCTTGATGGGACTGAAATGTTTAGCATTCCAGTAACAGACGAAGTTCAACCCCTTCAGTCTCTAACCGTTACCGCCAACCATCCTGATGGTTCAAGCAAACAATTCGAAGTCTCAGTCCGTCTCGATACGCCAGTTGAAGTTGAATACTATCGAAATGGCGGCATTCTTCATACTGTTCTTCGACAATTGGCTTCCTGAATTCGTCGATATGTTGAAATGAGAGAGTAGGAGTGAAAATCTATGGCCTCAGGAGATGTACGATTTGTTTTCCGTTCCGAGGAAACAGATGTCAACGTTACCATCGAAGGTCAAAAGGAATGGGTTGCTAAGATCGTTGAGGAACTCGGTCTTTCTGAAGTTGGTTTAACAATGCCACTCGGTGGGGCGTTTACTCAATCGCTCATGTCCAAATCCTCGCCTCAAGATGGTGAAGAAACTGAATCAGAAGCGCCACTGGACATGGGGCCAACTCCAGATCCTGGCAGAATTCCAACCGTTCGCCGCCCAATTGGGGCATTGAATATCGAGGCCGAATTAGCTAAAATTGGTCTCGAACCTCCAGGTGAAAATGATGTTATTGAACTCATCGAGATGTTTTCAGAACTTGAGAAACCTCGTCCTATCCAAGGACAAATGAGCATTGACCCAATGGCTGAAGCATGGCTTCGTGAATTGATGCGTCTTGTTGTACGAGACGGGGCCAGGACTGCTCTTGCAACAGAAGTGATTGAAGAAGTTGCAAGTTCGAAACTTGGAAGCCGAACTGGGGTTGAATTAACCGTCTGGTTGGAATCACTATTTGCAGCCGGAAAACTTGTGAAAATTCACGGCGGGGATGCTGTAGGATGGGGCCCTTCACCCCGCTGGCTGAGTTGAGAAATAAAACACTCTTTTTTACTACAATTCCGCTCTAGGTCGCGAAGCGGGACATCAAAGGGGTTATAGTGGAAGTATTGCTGGCTCAGATGAGTGATATTGATGCAACCTAAGACGAACCAAATTGGGGCAAAACTTCGAAGCGTATTTCTTGTATTCATAATGGTCTTTTCGACTACTGCTGCCTTTGCAACAAATGCTAGTGCTTCTGCAGCACGCAACTATACTACAAATCGTGATCCGATTGATATCGGTATTGCTGATTTTAACTGTGATGGATTCAATGATATGGCCATCGCCACAGACGGTACACACACCATTTCTATCCTGACAAACGACGGGACTGGAGATTTCACTGACCGATATGACGTATGGGTCTCCGAGAACACTTCCCGAAACGCAGAATGGGATGAGTTCGCAAATGTACAATTCCTCGAAATCGGAGAATTCACTGGAGATTCCGCTCCAGATATTGCAATCTTCCAAAGAAACAACCCGTTCAAGACAGACGACAATGGTGCGCCCGCAGGAGAGCCAGGTAACCTGACAATTCTCGAAAACGATGGATGCGGTACAGACTCGTTCACCATTGGCCAGAGATTCACTCACTTCTGGGCATGGGATCTCGCTGTTGGCGACATTAACCAAGATGGAAATGATGACATCGTTATTCTTGATCTTTTGGCGGATATCTCCAATCAACGTGTAGTGACGTATCTTGGACCAGTTACTTCTGCTTGTACTCCAAACGTTAACTGCTACACTACGGCACTAGGGCCTGCGTCCACCGCTTCTTATAGATCGTTAGAAGTTGGTGATTGGGGCGAATCAGACACAACTGTTACAGGCCAATGCTTGGATGAAGATATTTGGCTTCTCCGCAGCGAAGGAGTCGATTATGCAACCGGCCAAACAACCACGCCAGGAAACGATGACAACGTTACGATATTGGAGTGGATTTGCCAGTCTAAGAGCCAGAACACAGGTTCTTTCCCTAACTCATATTCACACACGACCAATCAACAAAACACTCACATTGTGAACATGGCGAATACCTTCGGTGCATTTGATATCGGGGACATGGACAACGACGGAACAGTCGATACCATCGCCATGACACAAGGCAACCTCGAAAACATCACGTTCTCGACTTCATCGACCGTTGGAACTTGGTCTTCACCGTCACTCGCTTACTTTGGTCCATACATTTCTTACGATGTAACAATAGCAGATGTTAACGGAGATGGCGAACCTGATTTCATCAACCCTACTGTTGCGTACCAACAAAACACATCTGATTCTGCAGGCGGTTCTACTTCCTCTTTCTGGCTTAACTTCCCTACAACTGTACAAGTTACTCTCTCAGATGGAAGCGGTGGATATGTGACACCTCTCTCATACGAGGCTGGTCGCAGACCGAATATCGCTGTTGTCGGACAACTTGCAGGAAGTGCAAATTCCGCTCCTGATATCGTTGTAGGTCATTCTTCCTACAATTTCGGAAGCTGGTCCGACAGCCTTGGTTGGGAAGGACAAAACGACTTTGTTACTGTTGTAGAAATGGACAGCAAAGATATTGCAGTAACAGATATCGAAATTTCACCTGTAGATCGATTCTTCGGAGTAGTTGGAGAAGGGACCCGTGACATCAATGTCACCGTAACAAACACTGGAATGGATACCTTGACTCAATCTGCAACACTTGATGTAGAACTGAAGATTGTTGATGAAGCCAACTCCTCAAACACAACTGTGTTTGCACACGATTTCGATACACCTGCTGACACAAGTGGCTGTGGCACTGGCTGTAACTGGGTCTTCAATGAATACATTGACCAATCTTCAATGTGGCACCTGGAAACAAATCACTCAGTCGGTGGTTCGGATGGTAACAACGACCCTAACGTGTCGGCAAACTACCAAAACCCAACCGACTTCATGTGGGCTGGAGAGTACAAGACAAACAACAGTGGCGACGAATGGTCTGGATATGGGCGAAATTGGGATGACGCTCTTACACTCGAAGATGTTGATCTGACAGGTTCAGATCGAGCCTTCTTGAGCGTAGAATTGTTCCGCCACCTCGGATATGGTGGATTGGGCAATTTCGACGGAACAGGTTTCATCCTCACTGAACTTTGGGACGATATTGCATTTGTTGAAGTCGGCTCAGAAGAGACTGGATGGTCAGTAATTTCCTGCCCAACTTCTGCACAAGTCGCAGGCGAATGTCTGTCAGGCGTTTCAATGTGGGGCGGTTATGACAACGACAGAGCGATTAAAATCAACGGTTTTGGCGGAGTTGCAGAAGGAATCTATTACTACGGAGCTCAATCAGCGGGTACTTACTACGGATGGAGTAACTTTACACAGGAAGGCGTCGGTGAATTCGATCTTTCCCCATGGGCTGGTGAGACAGTTGACGTTCGATTCAGACTTCGTTCTGGATTTGAAGGTTCAATCGCTGACGACAACGAATCACGCTGGTCAGGTCGAGACGGATATGCTATTGACAATGTTACAATCTACAAGCAGAATACTTCTTACCTGCCAAATCCGCAAACACTTCAATCCAACCTTAACCTTGTGAACCTTGGTCCAGGTGAAGAAGAAACTGCATCGATTTCAGCGAACCTCCTTAACGATACCATTTACCGAATTTCAGCAACACTTTCTAATCATGCTTGGGATGAGCAAACGGTTAACGATGATATCATTGGATACATCCAACCATTCAACCTCTACGACCCTGCAATTGAAGGAATTGATTACTTCAATCCTGGTGGTTTGTATGCAGAAGGTATCTTCGACATCGATGTAACAACCAACAACTGGGGTAATACTCTGGTTGACTATGACATCAAGGCAACAATATTCTCAGCAACACCTTCGGATGTTCTTTGTAGTGCTCCTGCAGTTATCTGTAAGGAATCCTTTGAAGGCGGTTCCGAAGGATACGTCTACAGTGATGACGGAAATCCACAGGGTGCTATCTACAACGAACTGGCTTGTTCAGAAACCATATTCAACAATAATGCATACTGGTTCGGACACCCATGTGACACAGCAGTAAGCGGATATGGAGATCTATGGGAGAATGAAACACTCACAATACCTGGTGTAGATCTAACTTCGATGTCCGGTGACTTCGTTTCCTTGAATTTCGAATACTTTGCTGACACATTCTACTCTACAAATGTGGATGGTAAAACCTTTGAAAATATCAATGATTACGCATACATTGACCTCGATTACACAAAGGGAACAGATGCATATTCAGGCCTATTGCTTGGACAATGGAATGACTATGATGAAGACGGAACATGTCGTAACGATGACAACGATGATGGGTTCACAAATTCATCCGAGTCTGTCAATCAAGGAGAAATTGAATGGATTGGTGACCCGAGAACAACTGACTTTGCAGATGGGAACTATGAAGTATTCTTCAATTCGGAAGATCTCGTAAAGAGCCGAAGTATTGACCTAACGCACCTCTATGTTCTGAACAATACAGCAGCAGACAGCTTGCAATGGACCCGTGAATGTATTTCCCTTGAAGGATCATCAGTCGATATCAACTTTATATTCCAAAGCGATGATGACGGTAGAAATGGAATTAATGATGGTTTCAAAGGAGTTGCTTTCAACAACATCACTTTGCAAGAATTTACTTTCTACGAGGATGCAAGTTACACCTCAAGTCGTACCAATGTTGATGCAGAAGAGGTTGATACGACCACTCTTGCAACCCACGAGTTCTTCTCTGGAGTGTACATGATTCGTGCTGAAACAATCTTCGATAACACAACAATTGGAACCAACTGGTACAACGACAACGAATTGAGTGAATCAAACAACATCAAGCAAGTTATCTTCAATGTTGAATCTGTTGATATTACACTTGGCAAGCCAAACACACTCGGATGCCTAGACGATGGATTATACGCCTGTGTTCTGCCAATCGACGGAAGTTTAACTCACTCGTGGGATCTAAAGGCCACAAATGGTGTTCTTGCCGGAGATTACATGTTCTACATGACAGTTTACGACGAGACAGATCTCACTGAAGTATATCGAGACTCATCTGATACGCAAATAACGCCGCTAGAATCAAATGAAAGAATTGACTTGACATTCCCAGTATTCAATAACTGGCAAGATGGTCATGATTACAATATCAGTTTCCATGCTGAACTTTCAAACGGAAACCCAAGTGGTAACGTACGATACTTCCATGCAACCTTCGCAAACACAATTGATGTTGCAATCCTCAGTGATTCAACAGCGCGTACATCGACCATCAAGGAAGACTTGCAACTTCTCGGAATGACTTACACTCAGTACTCTATCAACGACTGGACCACATACCTCGACAGCGGATGGCTCACTCATTATGACAAGGTTCTCTTGCCATGGCAAGATGACATTGCTGCAAAGGACGTTGAAAGTGGCGGACGTGGATACTATCAGAAGCTTGGATCAACTGCCAACCGCCAGACATTGGAATCATTCATGTCTGCCGGTGGTACAGTCCAAGCTCACCTTGGCCCACAAGGAAGCCAAATTTACGGTCTTGACGTTGGATTAAACGGTCGACTTCCATTCGGAATGGATGTTCAAAGCCGAAATACTCCAGAAACGAAGATTATCTACACTGGAGTCGATATTGCAGACCCTTACCACCTAATCATGAATGATGTTTCAACAACATCCTTCCAAGGATTCGAAGGTGATGGTACCGTTGCTACAGCAGTTCTCAATACGAACTCTGTAAGCACACAAAATGTTCCAGGTGTCTGTAACGGATACATGGAAGATGGAGGATACTTCCAGAGTCTTCTGCGTACCGCTGCGAACAGCAAGGACGTCATCATGGGAACGTGCAGTTACTATCAAGGTGGAATGATCGTTTCAACAATTGACGTTGCAACCTACTCTTCCCGCGCTGACAGTACAACTTTCCCACTGCTTGGTAATATGCTTGGATTCTCAGTAACACCTTATCCAGAAGGATTTGGTTCACTTGGTACTGACTTGGGACTCACCATTGACGGCGATGCACCAAACATCGATCCGTCGACAGGTGGTTACGCAACTCATTACATGAAGAGTGACGCAACAGTCAACTTCGGATACACCACAGCAACTGCTTCCACACTCTCTACTGACTGGATTCTTGACGGACCAACTGACTGGGATGCTGCTACAATGGCTAGCGGAACAGACCATACCACAGATGCTTCTCCTAATGCAGCATTCTGTAAGGTCGATCTCTCATCAGCAACAGGATGTCTACAGGGCCAGCAATGGACTGTGACTCTATTGCTTCACGATGATGCAGGACACTCTCGAATTATCTCAGTTGTTGTCGAAACAAATGACGTTCTCGCTGACGCATTCGCACCTGAGGCAAATGTAACCATCGAATCTTCGGATAATATCGAATACATTGGTACAAAGACCGTATCCAACACTGAATGGGATGTTAACCGCCTCATTCTCAATGAGAATGGAGAACTTGTCGTCAACTTCGATGCAAGCCAATCTTCTGACGCTGATGCAATCGACGGATCCAATGGAATTGTTACCTATGAATGGAAGGTCTTCTTCGACGCACCATATGGTGACACGTCCTTCAACTTGGAAGGTCACACCTTTGAAGAATCAGCAGCAAGCAATGGAATGTTCACATACCGGTTCCAAAACCAAACTGTTGATTCTTCTGGAACTGCTGAGTCTCAAATTCGTATGGAATTGAGAGTATACGACGCATCTGGTAAGTTCTCTGACAAGTACAGAATGTACTTCGTCGTCGTTCCTGAAGGCTATGGAGATGAAATCCCATTGGTTCAATACGACAACTTTGAGAACACCTCTGTGGGTGTAACCGAATCCACATACACAATCACCGGAACAATTCTGTCTGGCTCTGAGACTGGAGAAGTCTACGTCGAAGCCTCCTTCAATCGAGACGATTTCTCCGCATCTGCAATCGAGAAGTACAACCTCATCAGTGACAACAAGTTTGCTAAATCACTCGCTCTGTCAGATCAAGATACCTTTGAACTGTCTCTCGATATCAATAATTTCTACAGCAATAACAGCGAAGTTGAAGAAATTTGGGTTCGTGTTTACGAAGGTGACGACGAACGATGGTCTGACGACTTGACAAAGATGGTCCTCATCAACCTCAAGCCATGCCGTGGTGTTCTAGCGAACGAATCAGCACAGGCTGCTGGTGGAGAATTTGTTTGGAATGCTACAACGCTTAAGTGTGATTGGGATGGTGAATGGTCCTACAATTCAGATACTGGAATTTGGAGTGAACCAGGTACCGATGCAGATTCAGACGAATCTTCTGATGACAGCAGTCTTATGCTCATTCTTGCGATTATTGGTTCCATTATCCTTCTTGGTGGTGTAACTTTGCTGTTCCTCCGTGGCGGCGGCAACTCCGACAAGGTGGACAACCTCAGTGCTGCAGCTGCTGGCTATGGTCAATCTCAAGATATGACTGAGCAATATGTGCAACAACTGATTGCTCAAGGATACCCTGAAGAGACGGCTCGTCAATATGCTGCTCAATACGTGGGTCAAACGGCCGCTTCACAACCTGCTGCTGAAGCAACCGCTGCTGCCCCATCTGCTGCCGCTGGCAATGATCTGTACACACAGTATTACAACCAATACTTCCAGCAATTTGTTGCGCAAGGCTATGATGAAGCAACTGCGTCGCAGTATGCTCAGCAATACGCTGCTCAGGCACAGCAACAACAGTAGATAGAACTCCAACCCTTGACTACGGTCATAGAGATGGGTTCAAAAGCCACTGGCGCACGCCTTAGGCCATGGAAGACCTAGATACAGGCGATGGCTACGCAGTCAAAGACATTGATATGGCTGAAGAAGGCTCACTACGAGTCGACTGGGCTCGTGCAAGAATGCCGGTTCTCGCAGCACTAAGAGAAGAAGCAGAGCAAACCAAACCCCTCGCTGGTATGCGTGTAGCAGGATGTCTTCACGTCACCAAAGAAACAGCAGTTCTCATCGAAACAATAGCTGCAGCAGGAGCAGAATTGTCTTGGTCCGGATGTAATCCACTCTCTACTCAAGATGACGTAGCGGCCTGGCTTGCTCGTGAAGGATACTCTGTCTATGCATGGCATGGACAAAGTGTTGACGATTTCTACTGGTGCATTGATAAAACGCTTGAATTCAAGCCTACACTCACTCTTGATGATGGTGCAGATCTTATTGTCCGTGTCCATGGAAAACGCTCAGAGTACGCTCCAGGTGTTCTTGGGGGTACTGAAGAAACAACAACCGGTGTTCACCGATTGCGAGCAATGGCTGCTGCAGGCGACCTGAAGTATCCAGTTCTTGCTGTAAATGATGCAATCACAAAGTGGGATTTCGACAATGTTTACGGAACAGGTCAATCCACACTCGATGGAATCCTTCGTGCCACATCTGTACTCGTCGCTGGTAAGACAATGGTTGTTGCTGGATATGGACACTGCGGAAAAGGTGTCGCTATGCGAGCACGTGGCTTAGGTGCTAACGTAGTCATCACTGAAGTCGATCCACTCGCTGCACTTAGGGCAATCATGGACGGATACCGAGTCATGACCATGGATGAAGCTGCTTCTATCGGTGACATCTTCTGTACTGCTACTGGAATGAAAGATATCATTGTCGAGCGCCATTTCGCATCTATGAAGGATGGTGCAATTGTTGCAAACACTGGCCATTACGATTGCGAAATAGCAGTTGAATCACTTGAATCAACATCCACATCTGTCCGTACAATTCGCCGAGACAATGAAGAATTTACAATGCCAAACGGTAACAAAATCTTCCTTTTGGCTCGTGGACGATTGGTAAACCTCGCCGCTGCTGAAGGTCACCCATCTGAAGTCATGGACATGTCATTCGCCAACCAATTCCTTTCTCTTTGCCGCCTTGCAAAAGAAGCTGAATCAATGGACAATCTTGTTTACGACATCACCCTTGAGCAAGATCAAGGATTGGCAACAACCAAACTCGAGACCCTTGGAATTACAATTGATGAGTTAACACAAGAGCAAATCGACTACAAGGACGACTATACTGCAGGTACATGAAGAAGAATCACTCTTCTTCAAAGGAAGTCAATTCCTCTTCGCCTTCATTCCAGAATGGTTCTTCACTTTCAGTGATGTGAGACTCAAAGTCAGGAAGTGTTGGTTTCCAATCTCCTTTGAGTTTCTCTCCTGCATCAACAATCTTCAACATACGTTCCTGGAAAGCAGGAGGTCTTCTGCTTAGGATAAACATGAAGAGTTTTGAGATACGAATCTCTTCCGGAATCACCACATATCCTGTTGATGTTTCGAAATCCATTGCTCGTAGAAGGTTGAATGCTGGTCGATTAAGTCGTTGGAACCATCGGCGGCTAATTCTCATTCCCAGTACCACCGTGAACAGTATGAGCAACGAGGTTAAACAAAATCCTCCGAAACCTGAGCCAAACACGTTTGGTGCCATGAGAACTTCAAGCATGAGGAGAGGTGTAGCAATGATGAGAAATATCTTCGATTCACTGATGGGTGCCTTGTTCATTCTAAGCGTAATTGCAGACCAACCGTCGTGATGCTTCTCCCATGGTTTGAAATGTTCACTCTGATCTTGTTCACTCGCAAGTTGACACATTTGGTGTAGACGTGCAACTCTGGAGTATTGTGTTGTTGCTAAATCCATATTCTCATCAAAAATGGATTGCAGACGTTCTGTTGCATCTCCGTACAATCCCATATCGGCAAGTATTGCTGCTTGCTCAACAATTGGTGTAACCTCTTCAGGTGCCTGATGCCTTGCATCTTGCCACCATTGTAGGGCTTCCATGTATAGTCCAAGTTCATCGGATAAGAGGCGTCCACCTCGAACCCACATTCCTAGGTCATCTGGTTGTAATGCCACAACTTTCTTTGCGGCTGCTAGAGATTGTGCTGCTTGTTTTAATGTTGGTTGGGAACGTAGACCTGGCAATGAGGCATCAGAAATGATTCTCCATGCATCAACATGTTCTGGATCAATCTTGACAGCTTTTCGAGCATATTCAAGAGCAAGATCACGATTGTCTTCTTCAAGAGCTTCAATTGCGTCCAAATAATTCGACTCAGCAGTCATGATTTCACCTTAATTGTCATCGTCATTGCGTCGCTGATATCTTCGAGGCTGGATTTCCTTAGGTGGGCGATTGTGAGCATGACCAGGTCGCTTTCCACGAGCCTTTCGGTACTGTTCGTCTGAGCGGTCATTTCCTCCACGACTGTTTCGGTCGCCGTCACGTCCGCCACGATCTCCGTCACGTCCGCCGCTGAATCCACCTCTTCGGTCTCC
>ERZ1046148.217-NODE-217-length-36445-cov-9.284281_pt1 | contig 36445 bp, 37 predicted proteins | sample MGYA00383090_ERZ1046148 | MGnify/ENA primary metagenome ERZ1046148 (study PRJEB29581, sample SAMEA5548360) | metagenome | biome: marine; feature: coastal; material: water | depth 25 m | study: Short-term variability in the microbial, nano- and picoplankton... | reverse complement strand
TATAATGTTTGGGCCGACACAAAGGGGATTCAGTGGGGCGATACAGAGGCTAGCGTCTAAAAGACCCATGCAAAGGCTATTCAAATAACAATTGTATTCGCATGGGGAGCCCTTGTAAACGGGGGCATTCGGATGGGTACCCTATACAACGCCCGCATTTCAGAGGGTGTCCCTCTCAAAAGTAACCGGCTCAACTTTTATGGTGCTACTATTGATGCTTATGTTATGGCCGTGATTCAAAAACCAAAAAAACCGAACTCAGCATTATTCTGGATTGGTATTTTGGTAATAATCGCGGGATTCTACATGGGATTCGATAGTATTGGATCAAGCGGTGGTATTCCAACCAACCTCGAACTTGCTTTTTTCATATGTGGGGCATCTTTATTCATTGGAATGGTTACAATTATCTATTATGTAGTTCTTGAAAATAAACACTCGGTATTTGTTGAAAAGGAAACTGAGGTTTTTGTAATGGAAAAAGGGAATAATTTCCCGTCTAAGGTATCATTTATTCCACTCTTTGTTTCATGTTTTCTTCTGTTTTGTTCGTTTATTGCAAACTGGATGCTAGGCGATACAGAATCGAACTTCCTTTTCCTTGTAGGAATATTATTGCTGATTTACTACCTAGTTTTGGTGATTAAAAGAGATACTCGAGTTAAGGCCCTCGCAGAAGAAATGTAAAATGCCCACACCTAGGTGTTGAATGGGCTTTGCGTGGGTCATTTTAGACGCTAGCGTTCCGAAGAACGGACTGAAAGCCCTTTGAAATGGTGGTGACCTAGGTTTATTGGTTTTAATCGCGCATTGAATTGTATAAATCCATGTCTAATTTATTTTTTTCTTCGATTTGTAATTCTGTAGATGGGAGGTATTTTCGTTGTTTGAGATAGTTAAACAATCTAATCCACCTTAACTTCAAAAGGAGGATTGATGCTCTTTTTTTGTCACCAAATGTTGGATGCGTTGTATCGCTTTCTTTGGACCATCCTAATTCGTCTAATGCAGACATGCCATCTTCTGCAATAATGACATAATCGAAGAGGGAAATATTTGATTTGGCGATTGTCAAGTCTTCTTTTCCACGTGCAAAAATTCGAGTATAATATTCTGATGAGGAATGTAGGTGGCCTTCATTTAGATATTCAGCATAGGATGTTGCCTTTGTCCACATCCAATAATGGTCATAATTGTAGTTAGAAATTAATCGCTTAATCGGGTGTCTCAAACAAGTTAGTAGTGTTACTCTTTCGTCGTTTGCCAGGATTTCAAAGTCGGCCCCGCCCCATTCACAAGCAACAAATGTGACTCCACTATTTTCACATTCGTCAATAAATGCTGTCAAATCGTTTCCTTCCATCTTCCAAAGGGGAATTACTTCTCCCTCTTTCACTGGATTTCCGTTTTCATGTGTCGGCCAAAATGTCTCGCCGTTGGCCATTGCACGTCTAATCACATAGGTTCCTGCTGCCTTATGCAGATGTTGAAACCATACTAGGCGATAACTTGCCATCAGGTAGTGCTCTGGATTCACCCCTTTGACGGTTGCGAGGGGAAAGGGACATGGACAACCACCTACGCCCCTACGGGTATGAGAGATGTTCGAATCGAGTCCGATACCATGGGAGAGTTGGAAGTTCCTGCAGATCGTTACTACGGATGCCAGACCGCAAGGTCCCTAATCAACTTCGATATTGGTGATGACAAAATGCCGCGAGAAATCGTTCGGGCGTTTGGAATACTCAAGCAAGCGGCGGCAAAAGTCAATGCTGATTTGGGACAACTAGACTCTGATGTTTCAAAATTAATTATTGCTGCTGCTGAAGAGGTTGTTAATGGAAAATTGGATGACCATTTTCCTTTACGCATTTGGCAAACCGGTTCTGGAACACAATCGAATATGAATTCAAACGAAGTTATTGCAAACCGTGCGATAGAAATGGCGGGTGGGGTACTTGGCTCCAAGAGTCCTGTTCATCCAAATGACCACGTTAATCGCGCACAGTCCTCCAACGATACCTTTCCAACTGCGATGCATATTGCCGGTGCTGAAGCTTTCACTCATGAGTTACTGCCCAGCCTTGCAAATTTGAGAGATGCGCTAGCGTTAAAATCGGATGAATGGTCTGATGTTGTAAAAATTGGACGTACTCACTTAATGGATGCTGTGCCTTTAACACTCGGGCAAGAAGCAAGTGGCTGGGTTGCACAATTAGATGCTGATATTCGAAGAATTGAATTTGTGTTAGAAGATTTACACGAATTGGCATTGGGAGGTACTGCTGTGGGTACCGGACTCAATACTCATGCCGAGTTTGCAGATAGAGTGGCTGCTGCCATCGCATTGAAAACGAGTCTGCCGTTTGTTTCAGCGCCAAATAAATTTTCACAATTAGCCGCACATGATGCTGTTGTATCTGCGAGTGGCGCACTCAACACCTTGGCTGTAAGTTTGATGAAAATAGCCAACGATGTACGTTGGCTAGGTTCTGGGCCAAGATGTGGACTTGGAGAATTATCGCTTCCTGCTAATGAGCCTGGTTCCTCTATTATGCCGGGAAAGGTAAACCCAACTCAATCCGAGGCCCTAACAATGGTTTGCTGTCAAGTGATGGGCAATCACACGGCCATCACAATCGGTGGAAGTCAAGGTAATTTCGAATTGAATGTATTCAAACCAATGATGATTCACAATCTATTGCATAGTGCACGGATTCTATCAGACTCAATGCGCGCATTTAGAGAAAAGTGCGTGGAAGGTATTGAGCCAAATAGGGATGTTATCAAAAATCATCTAGAGAATTCACTAATGTTAGTTACAGCTTTGAATAATCATATCGGATATGATAAATCTGCAAAGATCGCTAAAAAGGCACACCAGGAAGGCACGACTCTGAGGGAAGCCGCTCTTGAATTAGGGTTCCTTACCAATGAAGAGTTCGACCAGTGGGTTAGGCCTGAAGAAATGACTGGCGTAAATTAAACACCAATCAAAAGTGGTCGCGAAGAAGATTTGCGTCCTTAAGAGTCATAAGCGGAATGCACTGGCACCCGTTTACCTGTGAAAGCAGGATGGGAGAACTGGCAGGGGGGTTTCATCCGGGTGGGATATCCGCCCCCCTGCCAGCCTCCGCTGGTGGCCGTCGAGTCGTCGTCACCTTTCTTCACTCCGAAAAGTGCTTTCCAGTTCGTTGACATCTTGTTTCCAAGGTGCCTTCTTCTCAACAGCCGGGTACTGTTCATCTTCCACCGAAGTGGTCGAGTCCCAGGGTGGTATTGATTTCACATCGCCCGAAGGTCCTGTTTCCTCTCTACCGGTGTTGTTTTTCACATTCTCACCGAAGTGATCGTGCTTCCTCCAACGGTGGCCATCCGTTTTTTTCGAGTTTCCCGAAGGTTACTCTCCAATTCGGTCTTGGCCATGGAGGTCCGTTTCAACTCACTTCCGAAGAAGTGGGTTGCGCGGTTTCCGTCCGTGGTTGGTCCGTTTCCAGTTTTGCTTCCCGAAGGTTGCATCTCTGATTCGGTTTCCGCCCGTGGTTTCCAAGCCGAAACTTTTCCACCAAGCCGTTTGTTGTAACAGAGGTTGTTCCGAAGAACTGTTACTGCTACTCCTCCCGGCTGTTGCACAGTCTTTGGTAATTCCACAACAAGTTGTGGCCCTCCCTATACCACATTCCTCGAAAGATATGTGGCTGATTCTTCGCCGAAGCTCCGTATCATCCTGCGGGCGGAGGGACTTTCTGAACTCGAAAGTTCACAATCTCCCCGATCGCCTCACTCGCTCCGTCTCCAGAGTTTGTGACCAACACTTTGCTCGGTTTGAGCGTCCGGTTGGCAAGGGTCCCAGAGGGCTTCCGAAGAAGTCCTCCACCACTCTTCTCAGAGCGGCAATATTCATGTGTGCAGAGGAGGCAAATAAACCTTACGCTTATTTCGGCTGTTTTCCATGCGAAATGAGGGTCTGCGGCTATGCTTTCCACTGTATCCACTGGAAGATTTGTTCAATAAATAACATCATTCTCGTAGTGATCGAAGTTTAGCAGCCAAGGCAGATTTTCGACCATCTGTAGATGATAATTTTTCAGATGAACGGCGTTCAAACAATTCCTTTTCCCATACCAAAATTTGGCCATCGTCAAAACCGATGCCGATTCTTAATTCAGATGAAGTCGAAACTCTTGGACGTGAAGTTGAAGCTGAAGTGATTAATTTGCCATCTGAGCCTCTAACCTCAACAACGCCCGTGGTAATTTGCCACCGACCGCACCAATGTAATTCATTGAAACCAGATACCTGGGTTGTAATTTGAGAGCCTGGTGCTTTCCACAATTCAGTTGAGTCGGGTGAACGGGCAACTAGTGTCCCGTTTTCTAATGCCATGACAAATCCGCTTTCAGAACACAATACAGAATCTATCGAAGTTTCTTCTTTGGAAACCTTTGCGCCGTCTAGTGACGATACAGTTCCGTCTGCATGACCAAATAGTGTTCTTTCTCTACCCGCAACTCCGCATGTTACCGGAGACTCGGTTGCTAAATTGTGATATTCGTTTCCAATCAGTACGCCGCACTTCGGACGACCAAGCCCTACGATCAAGTCCGCTTCAGAAGCAATGAACCATGGTCGTTCGTCCATGCGGTTAACATTCAGTAATTCTCCCTCACGTGTGAAGTTCCAAATCCCGCTTTCCATGAAATCGCCATGCTCGATATCGTACACGCTTGAGGTAGCTATAATTTGTTCATTGAAAGTGGTAAGTAAGTCTGCTGAACCTTCCAATGCATGGCTCCATTGAATTTCTCCATCGATTACGCAAGTGATATGCAGGCCTGACGTGACTACGACTAATTCACCATCAACCAAGATACATTCAATTCGGTCTTCACATTGTGTCCCCCACAATAGAGTACCTTCGTGGTCCCATTTTTTGAGGGCCCCGTCCCATCCCCCGGCGATTATGGACGCATCCTCGCCGATGTGTAAAGCGCTAACTGGTTGGCCAAGATCGCGAATCATCCACGCCGCTTGAACCAAATCCATGTTATGGCCAACTGGGATGAAGGGAATAGGGTGTCGGCCTCAAGCATCTATAATTAGCGACTTACGAGGTACTGTAAATGTCAGGGCGAAGGCCATTATCGAAAATAAACATGCGCTGTAGTAGTGTCCAGCAGTGAAAAAGACAAGAACACAAGAGGTTTGAATCATACCTCTCGACCCTTTCTTTATCCCAACAAAGGCGAAGCCTGAGGCGATTAATGATAGGCCAATCATTGCCCATCCGACTGTAATATACAATCCTGCTGCGGATTCATCAATCAGAGGAAATTCCATTTCCTCATCATGATAGTTGATTTCTCTAAAGCAAGAACCATTCAAATTTTCATTTGCACAATCCTCATTATCAAAATCGGTGGTTACTGGTAATTCGAAATTAATTGTACTGAATCCTTTAGATTCCATTGGCGAGGGGGGGTTGAGAATAATTCTGTGATAAACTGTATCGTGCATATCATCAGAATTCCATCTCGTGATCTTTATTGAAGTTAGCCCGGGCGTGGCTCCAGAGAATGAGAATTCTCCTTGTTCGTTTGTTTGAATTCTCATTGCATCTAACGTTCCATCTTCATGAGTGATTCCAATTACAACTGTTGCATTTACCACGGGGTTGCCGTCTGAATATACCGTACCAGAAAAGTCTGCAGAGTCAAAGGGTGCTCCTTTTGCCATTCCGTTAATCCATTCATGCGGACGAACTAATCCAGATTCTGGACTGATAAAATCAAGTCCGTTTGCAATTCCTAGACCACAAATAATGAATACAAAAATACCAATCATCCGTAAAACGGGGTGGCCATCTTCGCTCTTTACTTCGAATACAACTCCGCTTGATTGGAAAACGGGTTCCGCCTCAGGCAGACCTTCTATGTCTTCGAGGAGTCCTGCCATTGTCATGCCTATACGCCCGTCCTACTTGATAGAGACGCGTCCTTCCGAATTAGCGATTAATCGCTGAAGTTCGGCTTGGCCACACCATAATGTAAGTTCGAATTCGATTTTCTCTGTCACGATTCCGAGGTCATATATTTGGCTTACGTAGGCTTCCGGGCTTCTAGAACCAGGGGGGCCTTGTGAAACAATTAACGTGGTTTTAGGTCCATATAATGAATACATTATCGATTCTCTCAATTGCTCCAAACCTTGGCCGATGTGAGAAGATACAACCAATGCATCGGGTAAGCCCATTGTTCTGACTACTTCCTGGGCTTCTTCGATATCTCCTCCTTTATCGCTCTTAGTTAGAACGACTTTCATGTGAAGTGTCTCACCGGTGTTTCTATCGAGAACTTCTCGACGCGATGTAGAAAGTTTCCTTTTTAATTCGCTAGTTTCATCACTGCTATCTGCAAGTAAAAGAAGGAGGTCGCAGCGTAATGATTCGTCAAGAGTTGCATGGAAGGCATCTAGAAGATCTGAAGGAAGTTCGTCTATGAATCCAATCGTATCTGCAAGAAGTATCCTTGGGCTCATTTCCATCCTACCAACCGTGGTTTCCAAAGTGGAAAACAGTTTGTCTTCTACAAGGACTTTTTTGCCTGAAAGCGCGTGGAATAACGAAGATTTACCTGCATTTGTATAACCTGCAAGGCCCACGGTTCTCGCTCCACCTCTAACCCGTTGTCTACGGCGTTCTTTTCGAGCTAGGGCGTGTTTTTGTTGCTTCTTTTTTAATTGGGTCAATTCTCTTGAAACTGTAGTCAGTACACCTTGAATCGCTTGTTTGCCCCCACCGCCAAATCCAGCTCTTTCTCCGGTAGTTTGTTGATTTACTAATTCTCTCAAAACTGTCCTATCTGCTTGTAATTGGGCAATTCTAACTTGGGTTCGCGCTTCTACACTACCGGCATGAGAAATGAACAGAGAAAGGAGTAATCGCACTCTATCCCATACTTCGACTTGAACGAATTCATGGACACTTACCAATTGCCTAGGCGAGGCATTGGAATGGATTATAACCAAATCTACGCCATGCCATGGGTGGCCTTCAACAGCACTAGAAATCTCATCTGCAACATCTTGAAGCCGCCCTTTCCCAAAATATGTGCGAGGGTTTTCAACTCCTTTTTGATGTTGGATATCAACAATTTCTATTCCCATCGTTTCTGCTAATGCGATTAACTCAGATGGCTCCCCGTCTTTATGCAATAAAATTGCACGACGGCCTTCATGGTTTGTTCTTGCTTCACCAAGTGCAACTCCGCCGGTACCGGCTAGAACTGGAATTGGCTCATCCATGTAACTGTGAAGAGGTTTGGTTGAAAGAGTCATGCCAAGAGTCGCAACTCTCATTTGGGAGAGTCGTTAGTTTGTAGTATGGCCGAGAAATTCACCACCGTTCTAGAATGGAGTGGTTCGGTTGAAATCGGGCAACGCCTTTCCAATCTTGTACCGGATGATGTTAAATCAGAATTAGTTATTTCCAACGATTTAGCAACCCTAACTGTCGCTATTGATGCGGAAAGTTTAGAGCAATTAAGAGAAAGTGTTGATGCAACATTGGCACTTTTTTCAGAACATGATTAATTTAAATCAAGAATAACTGGTGCGTGGTCACTCACTTCTAAGCCACCATCTCTGTCGATTTTTACAGATTTTAACCGGTCTGCTGCAACTTGATTTCCCAATAGATAATCAATTCTCCAACCCCTATCTTTGACTCTTGCTTGACCACGGTTTGACCACCAAGAGAATATTTTCGCATCCTCTCCTACATGCTCTCTGAATAAATCGTGCCACCCTTCATTGAGTAAATCACTAAACCATTCACGCTCATGAGGAAGAAAACCACTACTTTTTGCATTTCCTTTAGGATTCCAAATATCATTTTCTGTATGTGCGATATTAAGGTCGCCTGCTACTATAACCGCTTCTTCAGATTCAAGAAGTGGCCTAATATATTCCCTCCACTGAGCCATCCAAGTTTCTTTGTAGTTCTGACGTTCTTCCTTTGAAGAGCCGCTTGGAAGGTATGTGTTTACCAATGTAATATCGCCGTGTTTTGTAACTAGTACTCGGCCTTCAGAATCATTTGGATCAATGTCTCCTCTCATTCCTCTTTCAACTTCTATCATTGATGATTTAGAAATTGTTGCAACCCCAGAATACCCTTTCTTTTGTGCAGGATGGAGTATCATTTCACTGCCTTCTGGAATGGCCCATTCTTTGGGTAGTTGCTCTTCTAGACATCGGGTCTCTTGTAGCATCCAGATATCAGCATCGATTTTCTTGATGAATCGATCCAAACCCTTGCGAATTGCAGCTCGTATTCCATTCACGTTCCATGTAACGATTCGCATGGTAGGCCCACCTCTTGGTAGTCTTTCAAATGACGCCATCTGAAAGATGGCCTGTTGAATCGGTAAGTGTAATCGATTCATTGGCCCTTTTTGTGATTATATGAGAACGCCAGCCTGATACTCTTTCATCGAGTAAATCCTCAATCGCCGAGACCCCTCTGGTAAGAGATATGCATGAGAAGTGTGACATTCCTGGGGCTTTTAGCGAATGTATTGCTGCGAGATCAATTATTGCTACATCTTCTTTGATTATCCCGTGTAACCCCTTGAGTGGTTTGTTATCTAAAACAACATCTAGTGTGGATACTTTGATCGCTTCGCCCTCGGGAGAGCCATCGCACATTTTCACAATATCTGCTTCAACTTTCAGACCCTTTGATGTAACAACGCCACCATCGTATTGCTCGACAATTTTCATTCCGGTTTGAATCGGGACTCCGACTTCTTCAAGAGTTGATGCAAGCCTTCCAATTAATCCAGCCCAGCCTTCCCCTACAACACACAATCTACCCTTCATCAGAGCCTTACGCCTTTCAGGGTGGTCTTGCCCCCATCCAGAAAGAAGAAGAATTGCTTCATCTCTGATTGGGTCTTTTCCTAGTTTATGGGCCAGCATTTGTTTTGGGTTGTTCAACGGCTGAAGCATACCGTGGTCAACAATCAGTACTTTGTGCGGCATTATTGGTCTTAAAGATGGTTTTACCCGACTGACCTTTTTGATCATTTTATGCAACTCTCCGCCCTTTAACAAAAGATGGGGTCCATGCTCTAATTGATGGCCGTGGGACTCCTCGCTAGTCCCCCTGCCTCCTATTCTCTTTCGTTTTTCAATAATGAATACTTGATTGTTGGCGAGATGTTCGCGCGCCGCAGTAACTAATCCTCGGATGCCCGCGCCAACTACGAGAACCCGCTTCATGCACATGCCAAGTAGTGCATAACCATGAAGTCCTCGTACCTCTAGCCCCAAACATGGCTGGAAAATCTCCTCCCCCTCATGATAGGGGCGCGGTTTTATGGGAACCTTCTGCTGGACCTACACGGATGCTGATATCTAGTATTGACAGATGGACTAGTTCCCTTCTTGCCGATGATGGTATTGATATGCCATTCATGGGCGGCTCTGATTCAATTGATGCTAAAATTGTGGCTCGCAGTGATGGCATTTTAGTTGGGTGTGCAGCTGTTGAACATATGCTGCAAATTTGGGCTGGAAGTTTACAGATTTCTTGGTCTCATGGCGAAGGGCGCAGAGTCACGTCAGGAGATGAAATTGCAATCTTAAGTGGTGAAAAAGGCGCTGTATTAGCAATGGAGAGAACTATTCTCAATATTCTAGGTCAATTATCGGGTATTGCCACCGAATCTAAGCGCTGGTCATCTAAAGCCCCGGGTCAAATTGCCTGTACAAGGAAAACCATTTGGGGATTGCTAGACAAGTGGGCCGTTCACATGGGTGGCGGACTAACACATAGGCTTACGAAACAAGATGCTCTTATGATTAAAGAAAACGATATTGCCGTAATGTATCCTGAAATTCAAGGCAATGCTGCTCGTATTACCAAATATCTTGCTGAGGTCAATATTGATGAGTGCGGTGCCTTTCTAGAAATAGAAGTTCGCGATGAAAAGGAAGCAATAATGGCGGCATTTGCTTGGTCAGAAAAGAGAATGATTGAGGGATGTGACCGATTGGTAATCATGTTGGATAATTTTGGCCCAGAACGTTGTAAGGCTGTTGCCGATGAGCTTACTGAAATGGGATTGCGAGAACATGTGGTGCTTGAAGCAAGTGGAGGCGTTGTTCTTGAAAATCTAGAAGATTGGCGCGAATGTGGGTTGGATGTTCTTTCGACCAGCACAATTAATCGCGGAACTACTCCACTAGATCTATCGATGCTAGTTGAAAATAATTGAGGAATAAATATGACTGAAGAAATCGCAGACCCGAGCCATCCACGATACCAATCTCTAATGATGCGAAAGAAGGTTTCAGACGCTGGAGCAAAAGGAATGTTGGCCGAGTCTGCAATGATTGCGCATGGCAGGGGTGAGGCTTTTGATTACCTCCTTAGTGAGCAAACTATTGATTCTGCATTTGCGGCAACAAAGGAAGTTGCTGCAAGGCTTGTCAAAGCAAAAAAACCTGTTTTGTCATTAAACGGTAATGCAATTGCACTTGCTGCTCGAGAGTTTTTACTAATTGCAAGTCAACTAGGGTGCCCAATTGAAATCAATATCTTTTATCGTACACCACAAAGAATGGGTGCTCTATTAGCTCATCTAAAATTATTGAATACCAATCTTGATTTAGATGTTGAAATTCTTGGAGGGATTCCTGATGCCCGCATTCCTGGACTAGAAGGGCCAAGAGCAGCCTGCCAACAGAAGGGGATTTTTGAAGCCGATACAATCCTTGTACCATTGGAAGATGGCGATAGGTGTGAAGCGCTAATTGCAATGGGTAAAGAGGTACTAGTTATCGATCTTAATCCACTTTCACGCTCAGCCAGAACTGGAACTGTAGCAGTCGTAGATGAAGTTACAAGGGTTGCAAAGAACTTGGTGCAACTAATACCACAAAAACCAGAAATCACTGATTGGAATAATGACCAAGCTCTGCAAGATGCTCTAAACCACATAGTAAAAACCATGTCGAATAAATTCGAATAATTAGTCTCACAGTTCTTTGAGTTTGACTGAAAGACGGTCCGAAATAGATTCTCCAACATCGGAACAGGTGGCTGTGCCACCAAGGTCATAGGTCAGAGATTTGCCATCACGAAGGTGGTCTGCAACGCTATCATCAATGAGTTTTGCAATCATTACCAATTCTTCTTCATCGTCTTTACGGCCTAGCCAATCAAGCATCATTTGGATGGAATTAATTGAAGCGATAGGGTTGACCTTGTTCTTGCCTGCATGTTTGGGGGCGGAGCCATGGACTGGTTCAAAAAATGCTCTTTCGTCTCCAATATTTCCAGAAGCAGCCATTCCCATGCCACCCTGTAATACTGCACCCAAATCGGTTGCAATGTCTCCAAACATATTGGAAGTGACAACCACATCGTAGTACTCAGGAGAGCGGGTTAGCCATTGCATGAAAGCGTCGATATAACTGTAATCTAGTTCGCTATTTGGGTAATTTGTTGCGACGCTATCAAATACGCGGCGGAATAATTGACATCCTCTAGTGACATTTGATTTATCGACACAGGTTACTCTTTGAACCCCGTCTACTGGCGCGCCGTTTCTGGTTTCTGCAATTTCAAAACCCATACGAATCAGGCGTTCACTACCGTCGGAGGAAATTGGGCGTGGATCATAAGCAACTTCTCCCGACAAACCAGGGAAATTAAGTTCCGGAGGTTCGTATGGGTCTCTGCCTAATGCTCGGTCAGCGCTTCTTCTCAGCAATGAATGGTACAATCCTTCTGTATTTTCTCTCAGGATAGTCATATCAACCATACCCGGTTGCCATACTTGTGTAAATTTACCATGAATCTTATGCGGTACACCTTCATACAATTTGATAGGTCTAACATTTGCATATAGGTCTAAGCCGCTTCGCATACCTAAAATTACTGAACCCCCAGCAAGATCGCCGTTGGGTAACGTTGCGCCAGGATGGCCGATTGCGCCTAAATAAATTGCATCGGCCTCATCTCGACAAAATTCAAATGACCCTTCAGCCCATTCTTCGCCAGTTTCTTTGTAGTGTTGCCCACCACATGGAATTACAACCTGTTCAAATCCATGATTGGTATGAGCTTGAACGGTGTCCAAAATTCGCATCGCTTCAACCGCTACTTCTCGGCCAGTTCCATCTCCGGGCAAGATTGCGATACGGTGGTCGCTCATATCCGTGCCATAAGCCGCCCCTACATGAACGCGCTCCCATGTTAACTTTGGAACACATTTGAGGTTCTTGTCCACTGGAAGATGCTTTGAGAGATGATATCCGCGCAGTACATCACAACTCCAATCGAAGTATACCTCGCTATTGCATACTGTATCTTTATGGAGCGCCACAACACCGCTTACTAGCATGGCTGAGGACTCTCGCGATAAGACGGAAGCGAAATTGCGAATTGAGCAAATGCCTCTAGCCGTAAAGCGATTGGTAGATGTGATGATTGGAATTGACTCCAATTTTAAAATTGAAGATTGGCTCATAAAAAAAGCGAATGAGGATATTGCATTAATTGAAATGGATATTGATAGAGAGAAGTTGCAACTTGAGCAACGAATACATCGTCTAACATCTCTAGCTAATCGCCTAGCGCCTGAAGATATCCGTGAAATCCCGCAGGGGCAAACCAATTTATTCGATTGCTTCGATATACCCCTCTCCCTAAAGCATCTGACTAACCGTATCGAAGAAATCGTCGATATTGAGCCTCATCCTGCAGGCACATTCATCAATCTCCTTCCAGATGATAATTGTGATGATCCTCTCCTAGCAGTAACTGCCCAAATGATGTTGATTGTTGTACAAGAAAAAGTGGGCAGCGGAGCAAGTTGGGCTGACCTAGATGACCTGTTTTCACCGTTATTGGGCAATGGAATTGCTCCTGAAGAGTGTGAAGAAGCACTGGACCACTTGTTAATGACTGGTCAAATTCACGAAGTTGATGACAATTGCTTCGTCCCCGATGAGTAAAAACGTGGGAGCCCATGGATACCCTACTACTTCTCAATATAGTGCGGCAACATATCTATTGGTATGGGAATTGGAAGGTCGATAATAATTGGAGTTGCCGCTTGGGCGCTCATGTCTATGATGGATACCCCGCCGAAATTTGCAATCGGCATAGGTATCTCTACTGCATTCCTTATGGAATCAATGTTTCAAGCTAGCACAAGGAGTCATCTAAAACACAAGGCTAGTGGGCTGCAGACTGAACTAAACATTGCAATACATCAAATCAGTGACATGAAAAGAGCCCTGGATGTCACTACTACTGATCTTCGAGCAGCATTAGAAGAACTTCATCGCAGAGATGCAATTGGAAGTCCTGCAGCCAGAGAATTATTAGCGCGACAAGAAGAAGCAATGGATGCGCAGAGAGTTGCTCTAGATCGTTCTACTGACCGTTCCTTCGAAACTCTTGAATCTCTTGAGCGCATGATTATATCACAGGGTCAACAAACATCTCGTGTACAGGAAGTTCTTTCGATAGTTCTTGAAAAATTAGCCCTAGAGCCTCGCCAACACATCAATATGAGGGATTCTGTACTCACTCAAGAGAACAATTCAACACCTGCAATGACTGACGACATCATATCCCTACTGGCTTGATGTGGTTTTATGGTCGATTCAATCCGAGAATTAAGACGTCTCAAATTACGTTCAACAGCGTTTAGTATTTGTCTAAGTATAGGGATTATTACGATTGCGTTTGCAGTTATTTTAGGGTTGGGTGCCGCGGATCCGTTGTCCACAGGGGGGCACTTCATCGCACTCGCTATTGGTTGTACGTTAATTCTTTTTAGCGCCTTATTTCATGCAAATGAAGAGACATTTGCTTCAAGATATGATATGACGCATATTTTGGATATTGATGACAAAGAAGAACGCTATCTGGCCTATTTAGAACATTTGTCGGACTGGATTGAGCCAGGAATGGAGGATATTAATCCAACATTAACAAGGGGTGGGGACCCGTCCGGGCCAGATTGGGGAAAGACCGATTTCAAGTTAGGCCATGAGCCAACACGCCGAGATGCAATTATTGAAGGAGAAAAATACTCTGGACTTGAAGGAGAATTAACACCTGGTGAAAAATTAGTTGAACAGGCAAATGTCGACTATGCAGGTTTTGCTCAACAGCGGTGGGAAAAGGCTGAGGCAAACGACCCCGATCTTGTAGAGTATGGGGTTGAACGATTGGGAGATCTTGTTCGAACTGAATATTTTGAGAAAAATGCCGAAGATGGCGTGTTTACTAAACTCGTTCAGGATAATGATGGGTCCCAGTGATTCAATAAGCGTAGGCGTCGAGGGTTGAAGGATGAAGGCCATCATAGTAGCGGGAGGACATGGGAGCAGATTGTTGCCCATGACTAACCATACTCACAAAACATTGCTCCCTCTATGTGGCCAACCGATTATTGATTATGCCCTTGCAACTATACGAAATTCGGGCATTACTGAAATTACAATAATTGGTAACAAATTTATTGATAAAATTAGAACTCATGTGGGTGATGATGTAAATTATGTCCTTGAGAGTGAGCCGAAAGGTGTTGCTGCAGCCCTTCAACTAGCTAGAGAGCACAATGAAAATTGTCCATTACTAATCTGGTTTTCAGATAATATTACTAATCTCAATTTGAAAAACGAGGTTCGTACCTTTTCACATGGCGCTGTATTATTGACAAGAGAGGTTGAAAATCCAGAAGATTTTGGAATTGCGATTATGAAAAATGGAGAGATTGTTGATGTTATTGAAAAGCCTGTAAATTCCTCTAGTAAACTTGCAATTGGTGGAATTTACATGTTTGATGCAACATTTTGGCAGAGATTAGATGCCGCCCAGAGATTATCTGATTTTTCAATATCAGACATTACTAAACAATACATCAAAGAAGGTAATGCAAAAGTTATCTCTGTTGGAGAAAATACGTGGATTGATTGTGGAACACCTGAAAACCTCATGCGTGCTGCCCAAATGGTGGAAGAGGGTTTATTTTCGATTGGAGTGGATTAAATGAAGATTGGAATAATTGGTGCGGGAATGGTTGGTGGCGCTATTGAGCACTGCTTTAGCGACACACACGAGTTGTTTGTTCACGACCCTATGCGTAACACCGAATTGGCCCATGTCACTAAAAACTGTGATTTGGCATATATTGCAGTTCCAACCCCTGCGAACGAAGATGGTTCTTGCGATACACGCATAGTTGAAGAAATTCTATCGCAGTTGCCCCCTGGTTTCATCGCTGTAATCAAAAGTACTGTTATTCCAGGAACTACAACGATGTTGCAAAAAAAATATCCTCACTTAAAATTAGCATATTCGCCTGAATTTTTAGTTGAGAGAAACCGCCTAGAGGATTTTGGTAATCAAAAAATATTGATTGTAGGTACTGAACATACCGATGTTGCTGAAATCGTATTTCAACATCACTACTCGGCGGGTGTGCTGATAGGAAACAATACGTTTCATACAAATTGTACTGAAGCCGAGATGGTGAAGTATACCAAAAATAATTTCTATGCTATGAAAGTAATTTTTGCAAACCAAATGTACGATATTTGTCAAGCCATTGGAGTTGATTGGTCCAAAATTAGGGAGATCATTACTACCCCTCAGGATCAACCGATAGGTGAATCTCACCTTGAGCCTTTGATGGGTTTGAATCGTGGGTTTGGCGGTAAATGTTTGCCGAAGGATTCCTTGGCTTTACGAGAATTGGCACGTAATCACGGTGTTAATTACGCCCTGTTAGATGCTATTCAAACCGACAATACTGCATTGAGAGAAATGTCCACTGGTGAATCTTCTGACGTAATTACGGAGGACGATTGATGCTAGGAGAGCATGGGTCATTCCGGAGATATTTGTTAACTGCTAGTGTCAATTTTTTAGCATTCTATTTACTATTCCTAATCTTCTTGTTAATCCTACCAGAGGATAATTATTGGCCGACTATAACTTGGTCGATTGCTTGGATTCTAGGTTCATTTATCGCACATTGGACGCATAGAATTTGGACCTTTCATTCGCAACGAGACACTAAATGGACAATTCCAGCGAGTATGGGGCTATACACCATCGGGTGGATTGGTTCCTCCGCTTGCTATTACATCGGAACTGTGAGTTGGGGGATAAACACCTGGGTTGTGTTCTTCATTAATTCTAGTCTGTGGGGTGTACTGAATTATATTGGGCAACGGGAAATCGCCTTCAAACAAATTAGTACCTCTCCCCTTTCATAAATCGAATTAATGCTTTCAAAATACCCACTCGTGGCCGTGTACAAAGCCCGAGTCGCCAATCTAATTCGTCGGCTTTATCGTATTTTACCAAATCATCGAAACCGCCAATGTACTCGTTATTTATGAAAATTTGCGGGATGCTTTTTGCACCACGAGTTCTAATTGAAAATTCGGCATCTACCTTCCTAGATTTGCCTAATTTCTTTTCATCATATACTACGCCTTTCTTGTCAAGATAATGTTTTGCGCTAACACAGGCCGGGCACCCTTTGTTCGTGTAAACCTCTATTTCCGCCACACCATTTCGTACCAATGGTTGCATTTGAATGCTCCATCGAAGCGAGGCATTGAAATCATGCAACGCTTACGCCATCTACATGCTACCCGATACGGTGCACAAATTACCACAGTCCGAACGATTCGCATATGCTATGCTATTGGCTTATATGACGAGAGTCGACAACGAATTAACTGTTGAAGAGATGTCAATGTTTGAACAGCGTTTAGGTACAGCCCTATTGTCACCAAAACAGCGTGATATGATTCGTGCTTCATTGAAAAATCCCCCTACTCTGGAGAAGTGTTTAGAAAATCTTGGTGAAGAATCTGGACGATTGGCACTTAGAGATGCTGTTCTTATGGCTGCAGCGGATGGAACTGTAGATGAAGATGAGCGAGAAGCTCTAGATGAAATCGCTGAGTATCTTGGACTTCAAGCGGATGCTGTCAATCGGTTATTGTCTTGGACTGTAGAAGGTTATGCTTGGATGCAATCTGGATACGATCTTCTAAATGACCTGTCAAGGTGATTAGTCTGTTACCAGATGCTGCACTGTCTCTTCCAGAAGAGCAGCGCCGAAAGATTGCATGTATTCTAGTTCTTGTAGCCGCATCAGATGGTGCACTAGTCCGCGAAGAAATTTCAGGTATTGAAGCAGCGATGGGTTCCATGATGTTGCATCCGGAAAGTCGTGAAGAAGTAAGACAACTTCTAACACAGCCTCCAGAACTAGAATCGATTCTTGATGGAATGGAAGTTTCTGCAATAAGAATCGCATTAAGGGATTCGGCTTTGTTAGCTTCTGTTGATGGTGAATATGATGAGGCTGAATTGTGGGCTTTACGAAGAGTTTCAGATGCCGGGGGCCTCTCTGAAAACGAATTATCTGGTATTTTAGATTGGGTTTCACAGTCATGGAAGCATGGGGCATTAGGTCGTTCAATCATTTCGTTACCAATGCCTGGTGACGAGGCCATACTGTGATTTCGAATTGTTTTTTGCTCAAAACGGACTCTTTAGGATTTAATTTTCCAACAAACTGTACTATTTTTCGCCTCGGGCTTTTTGTCGGATGCGGGTTTGACGTTTCCGGAATCAAGAAAAAACACGTTTTCCCCCCCATGCTTTATTATCAGTACCGCCCTCGAAGCAACCAGTGCAATTCGTGAACCCGAATTTCAGTGAGTGGTTATAGTGGGAATACATCCAAAAATAGGAATTACCGGACTTCCTAGGTCTGGCAAATCTGCAGTTCTATCAAAAGTGGTAGAAATGCTTGAAGAAGAAAGAAGGCGCGAAATAAACGCTAGGGGAGGAGATGGTGCCAATACCGACCTCATTGGAGGGTTGCGTACTGAACCAATAATGGAAAATTCAGAACGCGTTGGCTACAAAGTAATAGATATTCATACCGGGGCTGAAGCTGTTATGGCTCACAAAAGCATAGACAGTAGGCTTCGCGTATTAGGCTACGGTATCGATACCGACTCCTTGGATAGTGTTGCAATACCTGCAATAGAGCATGCAAGAGATTACTCAGAAGTTATCGTCATCGATGAAATTGGAAAGTTTACCGTTGAATCTGAAGGTTTCGTCAATGTAGTTAGGTCTGCACTAGAAGTCGATAAACCAACTTTATTGGCACTCCACAAAAAGAGTCGCCATCCATTACTGCAAGATATTCGAAGAAGAGACGATGCGCGAATTCTCGAAGTGACGCCTGTGAATCGTGCCTTGTTGCCTTACAAAATTCATAAATTGATGCGTGAAACATACTGATTTAGGCGTTGGGTTCATTCACTATAATTGATTGGAGTGAGTATGACCCCCGCTGCCAGTGCACAACGCTTACTGGTTGGGACCGGCTTAGGTCTCCTTTTAGCGAGTGGATTGGGTTTTATTTCTGGCATCTTAACAATAGAAACTCCAGAGATCGGTTTTGCGGTACCTTTTATTGGAATTTTAATGTTAATGTTATCTGTACCAACTGGTCGTGGAGAAGGGGTTTTAGGCAGAGTGTTTCCTAACGAGAATCGTTCTACGATGGCATTGCGCATTGAATCGGAATTGACTCAAACAAAAACCGATAATGATGTTGGAAATGCGTGGGCTAGACTTGAACATACAGTACTATCGAAGGAATTGGAGGGTGAGGAATGAACATCAACCTACCAAAAAGTGAAGGTGCAAAAAAGAAACAAATGTACTGGAATGTGTGTATTGTATTTGGTATTCTCGCGATCATTTTTATTGGGATCTCTGGGAGTTCGAGCGATTCGGGAAGTTATCGGTATGGGTATGGAACGAACAATTGGGACTGGGTGTATGAATGCGATGATGGGGAGATAATTAGGGGCGAAGGCACTACAAATCCCGATGGTAGTTTAGAATACGCTGATAGTATTGAAAATGATGGCAAAGAGGATTGTGACGATGGTTCTGATGAAATCGATGGTGATAGCCCTATTTACTCAATGCTTGGATCTTCAACATGTTGCTTCTCTGTTATATTCGCAATTAGTGCATTGAGCACTAGGACAGATGACCAGCGGGTTGTAATTATTCAACAACAACCGCAATACGTACCAGTTGCTCAACCACAGTATATCCCTGCGCCCCAGGTTAGAACGCCTATTCAGCCACCTCCTATTCAACAAATCGCCCCTAGCGTGCCTACTGGGCCGGGAAAGGCAAAACAAACATGGATTAAAGAGGCGCGAAATCTCGAATTAGCTCGCAATTGGGAAGGTGCTGCTGAGGCTTATCAGAAAGCCGAAATGTTTGCTGAAGCCGGAAGAATTAGACAAGAGCACCTAGAACAAAATCAACCGGTTGTTCAAATTGGACAAGTGGGTAACACTGTGCTAAATGATTCTGTCATGATTGCAGATAGCGCCCATAAAACCTGTCCTGGTTGTGGAAATACCGCCGACCCTTCATGGAATATTTGCCCGCATTGCTCTAATCAATTGTGAGAAAGGTTTGATGCCTTTAACTGTCTGCAGCAAACCAGAGGGAGAGACATGAGCGAGGTCCCAGAAGGTCTGTACTATACCAAAGAGCATGAATGGATGTTGATTAACGGTGACGAGGTTACTATCGGAATTACCGATCATGCTCAAAATGCACTAACAGATATTGTCTATATCGAATTGCCAGAAGAGGGTGAGGTTTGTGCTGAAATGGAAGAGTTCGCAATAGTTGAATCCGTAAAATCGGCATCTCCTATTTTTGCACCGCTTTCTGGTGAAATTATCGCCGTAAACGATGACCTTGACGATGCTCCTGAATTAATGAATACCGATCCATACGGCGAAGGATGGATTGTTCGTATGAAATTAGATGATGCTTCTGCAATTTCAAATCTGATGTCGGCTGCAGATTACAAAGCCGAGATTGGTGAGTGAAATTACAATGCTCCACATCTATGTTGATGGTTCTTGTATTGGGAATCAAAATGTGGATAGTGAAACGCCTGCGGGCTGGGGTGTTGTAATCATTACCGGCTCTAATGATTTAGGCCGAGGCAATGGAGAAATTCTACATGAGTTTCATGGAAAAGTGATTACCGACTCTGATGCTGATTCGTTTATTGGCGCAGAGGTGGGTTCAAACAATACTGCTGAACTTTCCGCATTTGCATCTGCTCTGCGTTGGATACTAACAGAGGGCGGTAATTCAGAGATTGTGATTAAAACCGACTCTCAATATGCTGGAAATCAGGCAACAGGCGCTTGGAAAGCAAAGGCTAACAAACGATTAGTTTCTCATATCCGTTCTCTTTGGGATGAGGTGTCGTTACTAAGAAAAATATCCTGGGAGCATGTCAAAGCACATAGTGGCCATCGTTGGAATGAACGCGCAGACCATCTTGCTATTCGTGCGGCAACTGGAGAAGTTCCGCTTTCTCTTTCTTTCTGGAAACCGGGTCAGCGCTGAAGTCTATCATTTAGCCAATCTCTGATTTCTTGACTCATGTCTTCTCTTCGTAATGCATAGTCTATTTGGCTCTTTAACCAAGGAAGTGGTGCTCCTGAATCATACCATTGGTATCCCTTGAGTTCGACGCCTACAAGTCCATTAGTTTGCATCCAGTGCTGTTGAATAGCAATCGATTGTAATTCTCCATACTCCTCAAAATTGTATTTTTCAAGTAGTTGAGATGTATCTGAAGTGAATATGTATCTCCCACACAATACCAGATTTGAGGGGGCTGTGCCGGCCAGTGGTTTTTCGATAATTTCTTTCACTAACTCCCCTTCCATAGATACCACTCCGTAGTTCTCGGGATCTGAAACCGATGCTAGTCCAACACAAGGAAGATTGGTCCTTTCGAATGCTTCAACTAATAGTCGTGAAGCGTTTGAGGGTGTGTAATTTGTACTTGATGAAAAGGAATCTAGTAAGATATTGTCTCCCAATAGTACCATGAAAGGGCCGTCGATGGCATGTAATGCACAACTAAGAGCATCTCCAAAGCCCCTTGGTGTTTCTTGTACGTGGACATGGACCTCGATATCTAAAAATGGCGAGAGTATCTCTTTATCGATGTCGACTCTCTTGTTTTCTAGCCAAGAATTGTCTTTCAATAATCCGCTCAAATCTTTACGTGGTGAAGTGATGATATGTATTCGCTTAGCACCGGCTTCTACAGCCTCACGGGCTAAATGTGAAAGAGCAGGGATGTCGACAAGAGGGAGTGCTTCCTTTGCAATAGCGGCACTTGCAGGTAGCATTCGCGAACCGATGCCGCCTGCTACCAACAATGCGTCTTGAACCGCTGCCATTGCCCCCCTCACGGCCCCATTGCTTTCAAGGGTCGCGGCCCGTAGCACCTTCATGGGCGCAAAGGCTGAGTGGAGACACTTTGCCGCACTCGGTCTGATATTGGTTGGAATTACATTCACAGATATTTCCCCTAACGGTCCGTGGGATGATTCAACATTTACCTCAGGAGCATTGGGTTTGTCTGGAATGATGCTACTCTATCTGGCATGGTTTCGGGTTACCTTTAGCATCAAAGGGGTTGTTCCGACTCTGGATTTATGGAAAGACCCTGCCGGCACATCCCCTCTAGTTATGACTACTGGGTTGGTCTTACTGGGTATCTCTTATGCTGTGGGAAGACTGGATTTTTTTCCAGAGCCCGCTGGCCTGGTTCTGTCCTTAGTAGGGCTACTGGTGACCACAAACGGGGTTTACGTGTGGATGTCTACGGCGGGGCCTCTAGCTAATTTTGAAGAAGAATAATCACTCTTCCTCGTCATGGTTTTGCGGGCGCAACATGACGAATAGATACAGTAGTAATGCTGCAATTACTATTGCCAATATTATTTCAGAGACTGAATTTTTATTCTTTCCTTTCGTATCATCTTTTTCAGTAGCATTGTCACTATCATCAACATCTGTGTCTTCACTGTTATTTGCAATTGTTTCGATATAATTCCAAGTTAGAGTAAAACCAATTTCATCTTGACCATCAACAATAGTTCCTAGGCATGTTTCACCTGTTTGATTGGCACTGAAAGATAGTGCCCAATCTGGCCCTGAACCTATCGAGGTGCCCTGTCCTGCAATTTCGTGACAAGAGATGTTAGTTACTATAGAAGATGTTGAAATAATAATTATGTCACCCTCGTACATGACTCCCAAAGAAATCAAAGAACCGTCACTTATGTTACCGCCAACGCCAGTAGAAGAATGGACTTGAGCTAATATGCCAGAGGTTGTCTCATCGATCGATATGTTTTCTGTTTCCCTAAATGAGCTACTCATAGAATTATAACCAATGTTCAACTCTTCATAATGCCAAGGTATTGTGCTTGTACCCCAGGTGCCTTCAATGGTAATTGCATACCAAACTTGGTCTGCAGCATTAAGCGGGTTATGTGAAAATTGCCCAGCACTAGCATTGATAGGAGTTAATTCTTGAACATTATCCAATGATTGAATTGGTCCTTCGATGGAACGCCATAATCTTGCAATTGTGTTTGAGTTTTGTGTATTGTCTTCCCAAAAGATGGTAATAGTTCCATCTGCAAACCTTTCGGCTGAAATATCTGATACTGAAGGCGCAACCATTGTTGACTCGACAATTGGTTCTGCCACAGGAGAGGCTTCGGTTAATTCGAGGATTTCATTTCCTTGCGAATCTGCAAGTGAGATTGCATACCAGGATTGGCGGTGCTCTCCGATTGGGATTTGTAACTCATGGGAGTTCATGCTTGCATCCACAGTGGCAACCATATTATTGGGATCGAGTGTCTGTAAATCCATTTCTGACCTGTATATCTTAATGAATAGGTCTTCATCTTCCAGACCCTCTCCCCAGTCTATGACTGTCATATCGGTGTCTGGGTTGAAACTTGCCGATAATTCTCCAATAAATAGCGGGGCTGTATTATCTTCCTTTACAGACTGGGAGAGCGTGTTAGTTCCAATAAATCGGGTATCTTCTGAGGTCTCATACAATAGGGTCACTGAATAGTAAATCTCTCTTTCCACGGATTCTTCGGAATAGTTGATATCGTAACTTGTAGTTCCTGCAGAGACACTACTGCTAACTATTGTTTTTGTTAGACCATTCCAGTTCTCTCGGGTTGCGGGAGATTCGTGGCTGTAAATCATAATTGAATGATTCATTGGGACCCCCTCTCCCGGATATTCCCAAGATAGCGTTGTCAAATCTTCAGAATATTCACCTGTCAAATTCTCTACTGCTAATTCATGGGAGATTATTTCCTCTAGTGTATTACTTACAATATCTATACTATTGAATGTTAGATGATAATTATAATCATCCATTTCAAATGGCAGGGGATAGTATTCAATTTGGAAAGTGGCCCCTGAGCATTGAAAATTAGATGTGCCTTGAGTGCAGAATTGAATTTCAGATGCTATTGTACCTGCAAGCACAGGCCATTCTCCTGCGGTGAGTCTGAAGATTGAAAATGTTGTATCTTTCAATTCATCTAGGAGGGTTGCATTGTTAGTTACTGGCATTGTAATATTCAGAGTCGTCATCTCTGTTGAATTATCAAATGATGCAGTAATTGTGATTCCAGAGGTCTCATCCAAGCCACTCGCAGCAACCGGATTTGAGAAAGGAACAATCGCAAAAAGAAGGATTGTGGTAAACAAGAGAGCGCTGCGCATGGCTGTTGAATATGGGCCGCGTTGAAAGGGTTTGTGTCAATCTAGAAAGCCCATGTCATCAAGGGTATCTAAGGCATCGCTGAGTTCGGGTAATTCTCCTTCAGTCATATTCGAAATATGAATTTCGGGAGCAGGTGGAGTTTCGGGTTGCTCTGCTTTACCCTCCAACCAAAGTTGCCATTGCTCAGCACGTTCCTGATTGCGAATTTTCATTGGCGCCCATAGGCCATCTATGTTTAGATGTTCAAGGGAGCGGATTGTGCGTGCAAAACGGTCGGCATCTACTTCATCCATTCGCATTAGTAATTCACGTAGTCTGGTGATTACGGTCTCGTCACCATCCCCCCATAATTTTGGAATTATTTGGCGCTTGTCGTCAGAATATTCTTCAAGATAGTCGCGGATTGTATATACGATATTTCGACGAACTGTTTGTGATTTGTGATCACATAATTCTCTGATTTTATCCGCCCACATCTCTTTGTCCAAAAACCGTAAGTCGCCGATTGTAGCGCTTGCTGCTGCAAGGACACTTTCGTCTTCATCCTCTAACATGCTATTTAGCAAAGGTATTGCATCGGTTGTTATTCTTCTGAATAACCTTGTTAATACATCAGCCATGGCTCTTCTTGTAAGCAAATCTTCTCTTGAATTAAGTATTCTAATGCACTCAAGACCCGAATCTTTGTCGCCTTCAATTAACTTAGCAAGGCAGACTACTACACGGCTAGATACTTCTTGGGAAGAGTCGCTTGCTCTGCGAATAAGTATCTGAGATATTCCCAATGGGACAATTAATTCCTTTCTCTCAAGCAATAAGCGGCACCATTCAATTAGTAATTTGCGCCTTTCTTCCCCACTGTTCTCTAACTGAGTCATGAGCCATACTGCAGCTTCTGCACCCGCCTCATGTGCTACAACTGAAGTTGTTCGTGGCACCATTCCATGCGGATTCCAATCCATATTTGCGCTGGATACATCCGGTTGGGTGTGCCAAGTACCTGGCCTTTCTGCTAAAGCGATGGATTCGACGAGATGATATCCTTGGTGTACGGGCTGTCCGTGTGATGCGCCACATAATCCATTTACCATTACGACGGATAACCACCAACGATCTGGAGAAGGGTTTGAGCGGTCTAAAGCTTGAGCAAGCCACTCTGTAGCAATCGCAAACAAAAGTCGTTCAGTTAGCACATCTAGCCTCTTTAGCAGCCATCGTTCGTGTATCTCGAACGGGTCATCTGACAGGTTCATTCTGTGTGGAACTATCATGTCGACTACAATCGACAGATGTCTGTCAAACATTCCCTTATCCGCTTGAAGAAGACCAATTCCTAGGTCGATTACTTGTTGCTTATCTTTTGGATGAACCGGTGGGAAGTCGGGGTCAGATTGTGGAGGATGTGGTAATGGCCATGATTCAGAGCCTGTTTCTAAAGTCAGGGCTAGCCTTTCAGTTAATTCTTCTAGAACCTTTTCGGAAACCCTGCGCTTACTTTTCATCTAATTCACCCTTGTGAGTGCACGGATTGTGTGAAGTCGCTCTCAGATGTCTAACTCGATGTTGAGGTTCTGAATTAGTTCCTTGTATCGGTTTCTGATTGTGACTTCGGTTACGCCTGCTACTTCGGCTACTTCGCGTTGTGTTCGACGCTTGCCACAAAGAACGCTTGCGATGTAAATTATCGATGCTGCGATACCTGTGGGTCCACGTCCACTAGTCAGTTCTTTTTCTTGAGCTGCCTTGATTAATTCGTGAGCCTTTGCCTCAACTTCAGCATCCAGCCCCAGTCCAGAACAGAAACGTGAGATGTAATCTTCTGGGCCAGTTGGCATTATTTTCATCTTCAATTCCCTGACCATGAACCTGTAAGTTCTACCGATTTCCTTGCGGCCTGTTCGGCTTGCTTGGCCGATTTCATCAAGTGTACGAGGTACGCCACATTGGCGGCATGCTGCGTACAAAGACGCTGCTGCGACCCCTTCGATTGAACGGCCACGGATCAGCCTCTTCTCTACAGCCTTCTTGTAATTTACAGCTGCAGATTCGCGAACTGATTTTGGAAGTTCGAGGCGACTTGCCATACGGTCTAGTTCAGCAAGTGCCATTGCGAGGTTCCTTTCAGTTGCATTTGAAACACGGGATCTCTTCTGCCATTTCCTCATTCGATAGAATTGGGAACGGTACCTAGAATTGATTGTCTTTCCAGAATAATCTTTGTTTTGCCAGTCGATATCTGTTGACAATCCTTTGTCGTGGAGCATTACAGTCATTGGCGCACCGGTTCGTGCGCGCTGGTCTCCTTGCTCTGGGGAGAAAACTCTCCATTCTGCGCCTTGATCGATTACGTTGTCTTCTAAAACAAGACCGCAGTCGTCACAGACGACTTCCCCGCGTGTCTCGTCGCGGGTTAACGAACGACTTCCACAGTCGCTGCATTTGACAATATCTTCTACGTGTTGATTGTTATCCATATGTATCCCTCCAGTCGGAAATAGCGCCGTTTGCTATGCCGAATTATTAGTTTGGCCTCCAGCGTGGGTTATTTAAACTGTTTGCCGGCATGGTTAATACGGTTTCGATGGGTTGTGGCTTGCAGTGTTGCCTTTATTCTTTTTGAATAAAATTTTAATAAAACTACCATTAGGTTTTGCATTACTATCGAATGATTTTCTCCCCCCCACAATTGCTCACAATCCGAACCCGTTATACCTCATTGCCCCTTGAAATGGAATAGGTGAGAGATGTGTCCGAGATTTGGCCTCCAGAAGATATTCGGCTTTCGCCGGACAAAAGGATACTATTCTTAACTAAAGATTTGAGTCTAATCAAGCGTCAATTATACGATGGACTCAATCTAAAAATGAGTGATATATCCCCCGATAGTCTTCTCGATGACATCAATACCGATGTTATGACTCCGGCTTGGGTTTGTTTTGATCACAACCCTTCTGAAATTGCAAAGAATGCTTATGCGGGTTTAATGCAAGATGGTATGAGAGTGTTCAATGAAAATGCATTGATAAATGGTGGATTCGAAGTTATTGTATCTGGTCAGCGTAAAGGCACCGGCTCCTCTCGTGAAACTGCTGCCCAGTGTGAACGCTGGGGCGGAATAAGGATTGTAATCGCGTCTTCATTCGCGCCAATTCATGAAAGAAATAATATCAACCTTGGACAGTTGATGGGGGATTACCAAATGCTTGAGCGATTACAAAATGGTGAAAGTATTTCATTAGATGAGTTCACATCTAAATATGACCCAGTAACTAAATTGATTATTGAAAATGGGGGATTGTTTCCCTTTGCATCGAAATTGAAGAGTGGTGAAATCACCCTCTCTCCACTAAACACTCCCGATGGGCCTATGACAATGGCTGAAAAAATCATTGCACGTAATTTGGTAGGCCAGGCCGATAGTCAATGTGTAAAGCCACACGACCCTGTTATCGCCCAGGTACAAGGAGGATACAGCCACGAATTTACTACCGCTCAGGTTCATACATTTTTGAAAGAAGAGTATGGTGCGGATTATTCACTTCCAAATCCAGGGAAATTCGCAGTTTTCGAAGACCACTTGTTGTATGCCGCGCATAATCCGAAGTTTGTGCCGCATATGCAAAAGGTGCAAACTTTACGCGACCTCCAAGTTGAGTTCCAACAGCACACGGGAGTTCGAGATTATTCTGCGAAAGATGGTGTGTCGCCCGGTATATGTCACCAAGTTGCTAGAGAGGAATTTATCGAAGTGGGAGATTTCATCCAAGCCACCGATTCACACACATGCATGGGTGGTGCTTCGAATGCCCTTACCTACGGGGTGGGTGCGACTGAATATGCGAGCTTGATATATTCTGGATTTACCTTCGTCAAGGTGCCAGAATCAATTAGATTTGAGTTAATTGGAACTTTGAATGATGGTTGTACTGCCAAGGATATCATTCTGTATATTTTATCTGATCATGCTCGTGAAGAGTTGACTCTTAACCGTTCAATGGAGTTCGGCGGCACTGGGCTCCTCTCGTTATCTATTGATGAAAGAGCGACTCTGTGTAATATGGCTACAGAATGTAGTGGCCGTACTGGAATTTGTGAGCCTGATGATTTACTGTTTGATTGGATGGAGAACGCACAGGGAATCGAGCGTTCACAAATGGAAAAGATGGCAGTAATGCCTGATTCGGAGGCATCATACCATGGAGGAATTCATGTTATTTCTCTTGCAGATATCGTTCCAATGGTTGCACACCCAGGAGACCCTGACAAGGGAGTTCCCTCAGATCCAACCAACGGCGCCGATATTTCAGATATCGGTGGTGTCGCAATAGATATCGCATACGGTGGCTCTTGTACTGCTGGAAAAGAGGATGATGTTGCTTACTATGCAATGGTATGTGAAGCCGCTGAAAAGGCTGGGCTATTGGTTAAGGAAGGTGTTGAGTTTTACATTCAATATGGCAGTGGCCAAGTCAAGGATTTAGCAGTTAGGAAAGGATGGCACAGTTTATTCGAAAGAGTAGGTGTAAAACTCATCGACCCTGGTTGTGGAGCATGTATTGGCGCAGGCCCTGGGGTCTCTATTACCCCAGAACAAGTGACTGTGTCGGCTATTAATCGGAATTTCCAAGGGCGCTCGGGCCCGGGAAAATTGTATCTTGCTAGCCCGTTAACGGTTGCAACTAGTGCTTTTACAGGACAAATTACTGCCTGGAAAAGTGATTTCTTTGACTGAAGTGGTAACTTGTCTAATCGTTTTGTAGCCGCCGTTAGCGTTGGTGGCGTAATCGGTGGAATCGCATTCACTATTTTTCTCACGCAGACCTTGTTAGCCCCTTTAATAGAAAAAGCAAACTGGTTTCCCGAGAACGGAATAATAGGGATTTTTGCATGGTTGCTATTGTATGTGGTTCTCGCTCTTCTTGTCGCTCCTGCGAGTCTTCATAAATTCATTTCTGGCGTTCTTTTTGGGTTCTGGGCTGGTTGGGCAATAGCATTCATAGGCGCCTGTTTAGGTGCGATTTTGCCATTCTTTTTAACAAAAAAATACCTATACAACTGGGTTGAAAATAAATTGGATAAAAAACCAACTCTAAATGCTCTAAGGAAGGCGGTTGGAGAGGATGGCCTCAGGTGTGTGTTCCTTACAAGAATAAGCCTAGTAATTCCATATCCGTTCCTGAATTATGGTTTGGGATTAACAGATGTTACATGGAAGGACTACTTAATTGGAAATTCTGGAATGATTGTACCGGGTGCTCTCTATGCCTATTGGGGCTCTCGGGCCGCCGATCTTTCAGTTGCTGTTAACGAAGGGAGAGATTGGACTTATTGGGCTGCGATTGTAGCATCTGTCCTTCTAACAATTTGGATAATTGTCTATTTGCGTCGAATAACTCTTGCCCACATTGCCCTTGAGACATCAGAATGAACGCTATGATTCAAGAACCTTGGGCGTTGGGGTAAGGTCGCTCAAGGCCCTTCGTCAATGGGACGAAGGAGGACCGGGGGAATAGGTGAGACTCGTGGCAGGCATTGCAGAAAAGATGGCAAGCAACCAAAAACAAATTGCAATTTCTGAATTTTTTGAGAAAAATAAGCATTTTTTAGGATTCGATTCTTTACCACGTTCAATCATTACTGCAGTCAAAGAAGCTGTAGACAATTCACTAGATGCTTGTGAAGAGGCGCGAATCCTTCCTGACATTCATATTAAAATTTCAAAAATTGATTCTAAGAAAGATATTTTGGAATTGGTTTCTGAAGATAATGGCCCCGGTATTCCTCAAACCAGTATAGAGAAGGTCTTCGGCCAACTCTTATTCGGTTCAAGGTTCCATGCGATTCGACAAAGTCGTGGTCAACAAGGTATAGGAATCACTGGTGTGGTTATGTACTCTCAATTGACTACTGGAAAGCCCACACATGTATTATCAAAAATTGCAAGTGAGCCTACTGCAACCAGTGTAAAAATTGGTTTAGACACCCGGAAAAATAAAGCTGTGAAGAGTGAACAGAATCGTATTATTTGGGAGAATGAAGATCTTACATTGAAGGAGCATGGTCTTCGAGTTACAACACGGATGAAGGGTAAATACCAGCGAGGAAGGCAGTCTGTTTTCCAATACTTGCGAATGACAAGCATAGTTAATCCACACGCAGAGATTACTTTCATCGACCCCGATGGCGAGCGTTTTCATTGGCCCCGTGTAACAGAGCGTTTGCCAACCAAAGTTGATTCAATCAAACCGCACCCTCACGGTATTGAACTTGGACAATTGCAAAGAATGTGTCGCGATTCTAAAGATTCTAGATTATCGGTATTCCTAAGACAAAATTTCTCTGGTGTTTCGATGAGGGCTGCTAAAGAATTGTGCGAAGCTGCCGAACTAGATGTATCTGTTAAGCCAAAATCAATGAAGCCCGATGATGTTCGTGCATTGCTTGAAGCGTTTCAAGGAGAGAGGATGGTTTCTGGCAAGATTGTGAAACTACTCGCACCCCCAACTACCTGTCTTTCGCCCATTGAAGAAATGCTAATCAAAAAGGGCCTTTCAAAAACAATTGATTCCAAATTTATTGCAACGATGACAAGAGCGCCTTCGGTAAGTCACGGCAACCCCTTCCAGGTTGAAGTGGGCCTGATTTTTGGAGAAGGAATGGCGGGTGACAAACATGTTGAGGTTCTTCGATTCGCAAACCGTGTTCCGTTGATGTATCAGCAAGGTGGCTGTTTACTAACCAAGGCAATCGAAAGTATTGATTGGCGACAATATGGTTTGGAGCAGGCTGGAGGCCGTGGGGTCCCTAAAGGGCCGGCTGCAATATTGGTACATCTTGCAAGTACAAACGTCCAATTTACTTCTGAAGCAAAAGAAGCTCTTTCCGATAATTCAAATGTCTTTGAAGAAACTCGCAAAGCGATGCTGGAAATGGGACGTGGTCTTAGAAAGCATCTAGAGAAGAAGAAAAAGATGGCGAAGACCCGTGAAAAGTTCGAATTGATAAACGATATATTACCTGCCATCGCTGAAAAATCTGCTTCGATATTGAACCGTCCTGTTCCAGACCTCTCAGGTTCTATTACCAGAATTATGAGTGCTGTGATTTGTAATGAAACAACAGAATGGAATAAAGAAACAAAACAAACCAATGTTTCAATCACGTTATTCAATTATACATCGAGGGCTAGAAGTTACTCGATTTTAGTAAACTGGCCTGAAAAGGCAGGTAGTGAAATGGTTGGAAATGAAAGAGGCGGTAGGAAAGAGGCCATGGGGATTTGGGGATGGAAGATTGAAACCCTTGAACCGGGCACTCAAGCGGTAATCGAATATTCTCTTTCCAATCTTGAAAAGGGAGATTGGACTGAAACTGATGTATTCTTCCGTGGCAGTCAAGATGTAATTGGGGCTACAAAACTCGATGAGAAGATGCTGGAAGAAATTCGTAGGCAGGAAGATGCGCTCAAGGAAGTTGATGATGTTGTTTCGGATGAGGCGACTGATGATGCTTCCTCGTTTGACCCGGGAGTTGTCGATGGCGACTCTGGTCAAACAACACTGTTTGGAGGTGATGTCTGATGGCACGAGTAAATGATCCTGAGTTGACAAAGAGGCGCCTGCACTTAGTGGTTGAAGAAATGTATGATCGAATCGTTAAAGGTGAGCCTCCAACCATGACCCTTCCAGTTAGAACAAAAACAAATATTGGTTTTGACAGTAAACTTGGAGTATACAAGTATGGTAAGAAGCGCTCTACTAGAGACGCTACCAGTTTAGGTTCAGCAAAGAATTTGCTAAGGGCACTACATGTTGTAGAATTCATTGAAGAGATGATTGAAGCAGGAAAATCTTCAACTTTGAGAGAGATGTATTACATCTCAGAAGCTTGGGGATTAGGTAAATTTGGTAGTCAAAATGAATCTAACAATCTTGCTGAAGATCTCGAAGTTGTAACTTCTTGTCTGAGAGAGGATTTCAAGTTAAGGCCAGAAGAAGACGGGGCGAGAATGATTGGAAATGTAACCCTTAGGGAATTAAATCGCCGCGGCCAATGGATGACGATTAACGCTCGCGATGATGTTGGTGATTCGGGGTATGGCTTGCCATATAATGTGGAAATTGAGAAGATTCAACTCAAAGAACATGATGTAAAGTTCTTGATGGCAATTGAAACTGGTGGTATGTTTGACCGATTGGTAGAAAACGGATTTGATGAGCAATATAATTGTGGTTTAATTCACTTGAAAGGGCAACCTGCAAGGTCCACCCGCAGAATCATCAAGAGGATGAATGAAGAGTGGGATTTGCCAGTAGTAGTATTCCTGGATGGTGACCCTTGGTCGTTCCGAATTTTCGCTTCTATCGCATATGGTGCGATTAAGACCGCACATATCTCAGAGTATTTGGCTACACCTTCAGCATCATACCTCGGAATTACTTCTGATGATATTCTCGCATATGACCTCCCAGCAGATGACCTTTCAAGCAAGGATATTGAGGCTCTAAAGGCTGAATTAAGCGACCCTCGATTCGCAGATGGTTGGTGGCAAGACCAAATCAATATGATGCTCGAAATTGGCAAGAAGGCTGAACAGCAATCGTTGGCGAAGTACGGTTTAGACTTCGTAACCGATACTTATCTTCCTGAAAAGTTGGAAGAAATGGGTCTTGCTTGAGCCGTTTGGTTGAAGTTGCGTGCCTGCTTGGGTGGTTTGATGCAATCCGCTCCTGTAACCTCGCCGTGGCCGAAGCGGATTCTAATTACTGGCGTAATTCTTGCTGCTTGCGGTATTCTATCTGTTGCATTTAGCGGGGACCAATTAACGGACTATTACGATCCAAGGATAACTTCGGAAGAAACTGCCCAGTATGGAGAAGTAAACACATTTGTCTTAGATGAGGGTTGTTGGGTGGTAAATGTTGAGGGAGAGGATAGTGACTACATCGTTTCTTACCAATATATCGAAAATGGGGAAGCAGGAGAAGCAATTAGTGATGATTGCCGTTCAGATTTTCAACCACAAGTCAGCGATACTGATTTTTCAACAGTCGATAAACTCGATGTCGAAAAAGAGTCTGAAATTTTAGTTACCATTAGTTGTGAAGATGCAGATGGCTGTACTAATCCATTATTATTCACCAATGGCGATGTTGTTGTCATAGAGATGCTTACTGACCCTGTGTTATGGATGACTGGAGGGTTGTGCTGCGTTGGATTAATTTTTATTCCCCTAGGATGGATGTTGGTGATGATTAATCGAGGTAGAAATGCTGCTGTTCAATTGGTTACAAACCAACAGTTGGGGATTGAAACTCCTTTAGATCAAGACCTAAGTCCAAAGAAAGAGATTCTAACTACTGATGAATTATACCAATTGGTTCGAGGTGAAATCCCTACAATTGAAGAGAATAGGATAGATGTTCCAAGTCCATTTGCAAACGCCGATACTAGAATTCGGAAACCAGATACAATCGGTGTTGGGGGCTCAATCAACAAAGCGAGCGTACATACGCCTGAAAACCCCCCAACGGATGACTCGTGGAAGAACTGGGATGAGTCTTAGCACTCTTCCGACGAGTTCATAGGTAACCGATGGTAGGTAACCATTGGTTGTGAAGTCATGGCTAACCTCGACGAGGCGCTCGCTATTCTACAGAACAAGGCTCGTAGAGCAATTCTTGAACGTTTGGTCAGGGAGCCCCATTACCCGCTTCAACTCGCTGAACAAATTGGAATTTCTCAACAAGCGGTTATGAAACACCTCAAGTTATTGGAGGGTGCAGAATTTGTCGTAAAGATGCGGGTTGCAAGCAATAAGGGCGGCCCTCCGAAGAATATTTACTCGGTGCAACAAGCAATTTCTATTCGTATTGACCTTGGTCCAGATTTATTCCAGTGTAATCAAAGAATTTTACCTGCAGGTGGACCATTAAAACTCTCAAATCAACTAAACGGAGATATTGTTAGAGTTGCTGAAATGGTGAGTGGTCGGAAGAAGATCGGTGTTGGTGAAGGAGCGCACCACTTATCCTCAATTTCAGAAGCTATTGAAAAAATTGATGCAGAGAGGGATGCATTGATTGCTCTTCATCAACAGATTAAGCAAAGGGTCTCTACCACAGTGGATTCTGATTTCGAATCTTATGAACAACGCCTAATGGTTCACAACATACTTGAGGCCCCGCGCTCACATTTCAACTTCAAAGAATTCGCTAAGGAATTACAATTGGGCGCTGAGGCTAGTGAGCGACTAATGGATGAAGTCCGGACAAGAATGGTACGGCAATTGGCCGAACGGTCAGGACAATTCGTCGCCGCTTCTCAAACAATCGAGTTGCCCTGGTGGGCAGCTTTAGGTATCGACCCCAATCAAAACCAATGAGGCCGATACCTATCATTCTGCGTTCAAACTCAGCTATCGTCTTCCAATACTGAGATCAAACTGCTCTGTTCTGCAAGACGATTCTTAACGTCCGCTCGACGGCCACGGCCTACTAAGTATAGAACACCGAATAACGAGAAGGTGAGTAATAGTACTCCGAATGGTAGAGCCCATTCGCTGACTATTTCGCCTGCTACATCAAGGAACGGTGATTCGCTAGATAGTTCCTCGCTGACAACTTGGATGTTGTCGCTTTCACTCACTTCAACGATATTGTTCGATGGGTCTACTACGACCACAACATCATGAGATCCTGCCGATACTGGGTAAAGTAGGTACAATTCGATTTCTTGTGCATCTTCACTTGCGTCAGGAGCAAGTAATGCGCCAACGGTTTGGCGCATTACAATAGAGTCCTCAGGACAGCCGTTGTTTCGAATATCCTTGAGCACTTCATCATCAGCATCGCTAAATTCACAAAGAATTACTTCGATATTTGTTGCATGTACGTTTCCAGTATTCCAAAGAACAACACGAACTGGAATAGTACTGTCCACATCATTACTCGTTTCAGAGACTGATACTTCATGGATTACCAAGTTAGGTGCACGTAGACGCAATGTGACAATTAGTTCGTTAGTGTCCAATAGATCTCCAGACCATTCAGGGCTGTCGTCGTGGTCACCATCGTTTTCCATATTGCCAGCCATACTAGTGACCTTTAATCCGATATATCTGGTATCGAGTTTTGCTCCAGTAGAGATGTGAACCGTTGCAATCAGTGTGTGGGTAGTATACGGTGCCATTTCTGGTAACCTCCATTCATTGATATCTTCTAGGTAAACACATACATCTTCGGGGAATTCATCAGCAGTTGATGTTGTTTTCAAACACTCGGTTTCAACTATTAAATCGCTACCTACATAGTTAACCATCTTCCAGTCAACACTCCAACCGCTTAAAGCGCCCATTCCCGGTAGTGTATTCCAAAGAACATTGCCTGTAGAACCGTCTTTAGATGCGGTGTGGTTGTGTAAAGATGGTATGTCTGGTACATTTCCAGCATTCGTGATATTCACTACAAATTCAACTATTCTTCCAGGGGCACTGGTCTTGACATCGTTATCCACGCTAGAATCCATGCTAATCTGCATATCATAGAATTCATTCACGGTAATTTGGAACAATATTTCATCACGAAGACGTGTTCTATGTCCTGAATCATCAGGGTAGTCTTCTTCGCTGAAAGCTTGGATAACTACTGTGTAATCGCCCGCTGGTACCTGTTGTGGAACATTGATTGTCAAATCAACAGTCTGGGTAGTTCCTCGAGATAATTCGGTTAGAAGGTTACGTGGAATATTAATGTCCCAAAGAACATCGATTCCTTTAGAGTCGTAAACGCGTCCTAGTCTTAGATCATACCTATCAGGTCCGTTTCCTGTATTTGCCACGGTTGTTGGGATAATCCAAGTCTCGCCAGGATTTGCAAGGAAATCTGTTGTCTCCGCAGTTGCCTCCAGTGCAAATACGTGAATCACGTTAGTAGACAGAATCACTGAGTCTGCTACACGCGGATAGCCTTCAAGGTGGGCTTTCACGGTTACCGCAGGCCCTAAGCCCGCGTTTGCATTAACTGGGGCACATACCGATACTCCAATGGTATAGGTCGTCTCAATAGGCCACAATCTCGGACTATACTGGTCCGATGGATCTCTTTGCCCAGGTGCGTTTGTGAAGTCTAATTCGACGGTCCAGTGGTCTTGTCTCCATGTATTCATATCGACTTCATCTGGCTTAGCTTCCGGTGCACCAGGTGTGGTGAACACAAGATATCCTGCTTCGTAGTTCTTGATGACATTGACGTCATACTCTGCACAAGATGGTGCTCCAGAACTCGGCGATGGTAGAATCATTTCACTAGTATCATAAATTTCGAAAACTATGTTGCCTATCGAACGAATCGATACGTTAATCCATAATTCTAGAACATCGTAAGTTCCTTTTTCTAGAGACTTCAATGGTTCTCCTTCAGACCAGCCCTTGACATAAAGAACGAATGTTCCCGGATCTTGACTAGTAGGTACAGAAATCTCTAGATTCTTGGTGACTGACTGCCCCGGGTCGAGAGAAACCTGCATTGGGAATGCTACTTGCCATCCAAACGGTAGTAGCCACTCCTGTTGTCCTTCCAAACTGTTAGGGTCATAGAAAGCATACGAATCGTGGACGTTCCCGGTGTTGGTAATTGTAATCGAGAATATCGCCGTTTGTCCCTGTTCGACATCGGCCATTCGGTGACTTGTATCCAAGTCTA
>ERZ1046148.216-NODE-216-length-36486-cov-7.641349_pt1 | contig 36486 bp, 32 predicted proteins | sample MGYA00383090_ERZ1046148 | MGnify/ENA primary metagenome ERZ1046148 (study PRJEB29581, sample SAMEA5548360) | metagenome | biome: marine; feature: coastal; material: water | depth 25 m | study: Short-term variability in the microbial, nano- and picoplankton... | reverse complement strand
ACAACATTATGCGATAGTTATGACCGATGCTCCTGTTTACAGTCCAGATGGTAAATTCATATGGATAGGTAATGAGTGGATTCCCGCCCCTCCTGCATCAGAATCCTTGACCCCTCCCGATAACAATCAAACGCTCTCAATGCAAGACTCGGTGATAGGTGGAGATGTAGTCAGTAATACGGTGATTAACAATGACCCTGCAACTGTTACTGCAGCGGTTGTAGCAGCACTGCAACAGTTAGGGGTACTTGGAGAGAATACTCCTCAGCAAGCCCCACCTGCTCCCGAAATTGAATTACCTCAATCCTTCCAAGTTGGAGACCATGTTGAGTATCACAGTCCAACAAATGCCCGATGGCTAAATCGATGTAAAGTAGTAGCAATAAATGACGACGGGACCTACAGGATTGAAGTTCCTAAAGACACTGCAATCGAGACTAAATTAGCCGTTGTGATTGGGACATCGCCGGGAACTATCCGCCCAGCTAGCATACCCTTCAAATCTGGGGATAGAGTGTTCGTTAATTGGAAAAACCATGGCCACTATTTCCCTGGAAAAATCGCAAGTGAGAACGCAGATTTCACATTTAACATTCATTTTGATGATGGAGACGTAGAGTATAATGTCGAATGGGAGAGGATTGAACCTCTAAATGAAGAATCTAAAGAAGTTCAAGATTATATCGAAAACGAATCTCAAGAAGAAAGAGAACTTATCGAAGCATTCCAAGTTTTTGATGCAGATAATAGCGGAACAATTTCTGCGAGAGAATATTTTACAATTCTCACTGAAATGGGCGATAATCCGATATCAATAGACGATGTAATGCAAGAATTTAGTGAGATGGGAATTGGGTTAGATTCAGAAATTGATTATCGTTCTCTTGCTAAATATATGCTTAGTTCTGAAGATTCAGAATTATCGCAACCCAAACCAGAAGTCGTTATTCGTGATGCTATAATTTCAGATGGAATACTAAGGGGATATGCATATGCTCATCCAAAGTTGGGTGAAGGTAAAATCAAGTCCTCGGCTATTCAATCTGTTACATACGATTCCAGGGCAACCGCTAGAGTTGAAACAAGGAACACGATCTATGTAGTTGGGCCAACTGGGTGGACTGAAAAGCCTGATGACCACCCTTTCAATAATACATATTCTGGTTCGATAGAGATTTTGGAGGCAGTATCAGGCAAACCCGTCCGTTTCAGAATCAATAATCGCCCAAGTAGTAACGACGCTTGGGTTGGTATCTATCCTGTCAATGCTGGTGATGGTGAACACGGTGATCGCTGGAAATGGATAAGGGATATAGACGTGAATAACGCCATGTTGCCCGAACAAGCCAAAGGGCGATGGAGCATACGTGTCTTCTTAGATGGAGGTTACACCTTACATGACCGAGTCGATTTTGACATCGTCTCTAGCGAAGTTGATGGATAGCAATACAACGGTTACATTGTTACATATCCGTCAATATGATATACTTAGATGAAATTACTCTTCTTGTTTCATTTGAAAACTCGTCTTACAGAAGTGAAACCGATAATGGCTGCTATGCCAAACGAACCCATGTCAATTAAAGAATAGACGATGGTGTCAGCTTGCTGAAGTAAGTCCTTTTCTGCCGCTAGACCAAGAGTTATCCTGTGCCAGTCAACAATAATTATGTGCCTAGATTCAAGCCATTTCAAAATTACGAATTGGATTACGAGTAAAAATTTGATAGCCTTCGATGCGAATTTGAATGCAATTGCTGCGACTACTCCAAGAATTAAACCTTGTATCGCCGAATTACCTAATTCCATTGCATCTATCATGATTCGACGATTAAGATTCCGTTTTTATTCTTTTTCTATTACTTGATATAGGTTCTTTCTTTTAATTGGGTTGTGATTAGAATTGCTATGTAAATAATTCTCTTACTATGCGGAGATTACTCAAAAGTTATGTCTTGAGAACTAGTAGGCGTGATGTGAATGAGATTCTGTGCCCTCATTGTGACGAAAATATCGCGCTAGAGGAAGGCGCTTATGGGCTATTCGAATGCCCTCATTGCGATGAGGAGTTTTCTTGGGATAACGATAGAAAATGGACAACCGATAATATTATCAAAATTACGCACATTGTTGGAGGGGCGATTTCTGCCATTGGCCTGATTGGAGTTATTGGCCTACTCATTTGGTTCGTAATCTTCCCACCCAGCGGAATGTTCGGTGGTATCGAAATAATATTCCCCATCGGAATTATTTTGATTGGTTTATCTATCAATCTAATCGCAGTAATTATGTGGGGTTTTAATGAATTAATTCCCATGGATGGTCAAACTACCCCTCCTGAAGTTATCATATTTTTTGGAGTGACGGTTTTCACCATATTCTGCTCAATGATATTTTACTTTTTCTTATTAGATTTTTAGAGGGATTATAATGGACGAAGCCGATGAAGAAGAGGAGACACCTAATCGTTTTACTCAGATAATTATTATTTTAGCCGTTGTAATGATGGTGATGGTGTTCTTTTTGGGAATGTGATTTCATCAGCGGAAGAGTTTCCTTAATCTTAATGTAGAGGACGCTTGGCAAAATAAAAAATAAGTGACATATAGTTGAATCATCGGTCCCCTCTCATGGGTGATGAAGGGAGGAAAAGGTGGTTTCCTCTTGCCTGTATATCACTATTAATTACCAGTATTATTTTCTCAGGGTATCTTGTAATTGATTATTTTATCAATGAAGATTGTTCTAACCCAGCCCAGGACAAGAGAATTGCATTATCATTTGATGACATTGCACATTTGGAAAGGTGGAACTCGACTATGCCACTTTTTGACCAATATGGCGTTAATGCCACATTTTTCATTGATCGCCAAGACTCAATCTCTAATGATGATTACATGACCTTACATTCCTTTCAAGATAAAGGACATGAAATCGGACTCCATACGCTTACACACAAATCATTAACTACATTTGTCGAAGAAGGAGGCAGTGAGGATGAATGGTTTCAAAGTCAAGTGATTACAAGTTTATCAATTATGGAAGATAATAATTTTTCAATTGATTCATTCGCCTACCCGTTTGGAGCTCGTAGTGATTCTATGGACGATCTAATACAAACAAAGATTCCAATTGTAAGAGGCGTAGGGGGGGGTTCTGACAGAGGGTTATTCGCAAAGGAAGAGATTCATCCTTGGTATACCGGTTGCTTAGATAATGGTAGTTTTAGAGCATTGAAAATCAGTGGGGAAAATTCACAATTGGAAAAAGCACTATCTACAATTGATGAAGAAAACGAGGGTACTATTCTCTTGTATGCGCATGACATTAATGGGACTAGAGATACAATTAGTCATGATGATCTATCCAGACTCTTTGAAGTTGCTAATTCAAATGGTTGGGAATTCATTCAAATGCGGGATTTGATTTAGCCATTTCAAGTTGAGATTAATATTAATCATTCTTCTTCAATACCTGAACTTAATCTACTATTACGAATGATAATTACTCCGGCAATAATTTCAGCAGGAATCAATAAACCTACCAGTTTATTTGACTTAAGAAATGATTCTTGACCCGGTGCCACATCGTTCCACCAGTGATAAGTTGGAATCTCTTCGCCGAGAATGAAAGATTGGCCGATGACTGGGGTAGCGACTGAATGATTCCTTTTGGCCGCTTCTGCTGTAACCTCAATTAGTGGTTCGTCCCAAGGATGAAGCGACAATTCATACTTTGAATTATGAATCGGCATTACCATAGTAGAGTTCAAATCGATACTAGCTTGAACTGTTTCAGAGGGGAACATGTGGATTTGAGACCATGCTTCATTGTACTGCCCGGCTTCAACAATCGCAATGTCAAACGGGCCATACAAATCACCAATTGTCTTGAATTCAGCAGAATATCCTCCATCCCCGCCAAAGAATATCGATTTACTACCCAGTTTGATGACCCAAGAGCCCCATAGTGTGTCGTCTTCATTGATACTACGTCCGCTAAAATGTTGTGAAGGTGTAAGTGTAATCTGAAGGTCGGACCTGATGTTGACCCCCTCGTACCAATCAAACTCGCTAATGTCTTCGCTTGGAATTCCCCAAAGTTCCAAGTGGGGTTTGACACCAAGAGGGGTCAGGAATTGTGAACCTTCAAATTGGACTATGGTTTTCATATCGAGGTGATCATAGTGGTCGTGTGAAATTAGGATGATATCGATTGGAGGGAGATCTTCTATCTCGTATGTATTATCATAATCAAAAGGTGCTGGTCCGAAAAAAAGTGGACCTGTGCCCTCCTGGCCAAACAAAGGATCGATCAAAATATTATACGCTGGAGATTGAATTATTATGGTCGAATGTCCAAACCAAGTGATACTAACATCGTCACCCGTTAGCTCTTGGATTTCAAATTTCTCAGTTGGTATAACTGAGTTAGGGGTCCGGCTAGGATCGAATACAAGGTACTCTGCTAAAACCTCAAAGAAATTACCAGTAGATACTGAAGTGTCGTTTAAATTATTGAATTTTTCATCTTGATATTGTGGAGAGTCATACTTGCGAGAGTCAGCTCCAATCTCATCTACAAAATTTATTACGATTGTTGCCGTGGTCGCAATTAACATAATCATAATCGCAATTAATAGTGATATCACTTTTGTTCTCCTGAACTTTTGCTCTTCTTTTTTTGTGAATAATTTCGTTTTCATCAAAATAGCACTTATCGCCGATATTATGATTACCAACACAATTAGGTAATTCATTGAGTTCAGATTGTTTCGATAAAACCAAAACGCAATGGCCGTAAGTATCAGAACTTTACCAAGGTTCTCGCTTGTCTGTTTATTTATCACTAGCATGATTACGCCTCAGGATAGGAGAATAGAGTAAGGTCGCTCAAGGCGACCGTGATAATTCTCGGCCATCGAATCTACTTTATCAGATTTCCACTATTTACGATTCATATGAAACCATATTGGCAAATTACATGTTGAATTAGACGGAAGGGTGTTATGCCAATACCCTGTGGGGTACACGTGAAAACTCTTGGCCAATACTATGCTGAAGCGTTCACAGCAGAAAACCAATTCGGCATTGGAATGATTTCAAATTGGCTAAGTCTTATTGTTTTCATATGGTTGCTCAGTCTTTCTTTTCTAATAATTCGTGCGAATTCAAATGCTCCAGAAAATCGTTTCATGGCTGTTCTGATTGCTTGTGAAGGGTTCAAGGCCGCTTATCACATGAAGAATATTACACCACCTGGGCATGAATGGTGGTTTATTGATCAATATCTTTGGAACTTCAATACAACGTTCTTCATTTCAGCACATGTTTGTTCAGTAGCGATGTATCTCTGTTTTCCAATTTATTACAGAGTTAAACAACTAGCATTTCTCTATAAGCCAATATTCCAAAGACATGCTTGGTATCTTATGCCACTAATGACGATAATTTTCATGATTATTGCAACAGATCTCTGGGTATACGAAAATAATGGGTGGATTATTTGTTCAGAAGTAGGTGCACTACCTACGTACGAAATGCAAATTGGAGTCGTCAGTGAATCGATGCAAAAAACGCTAGATTCAATCGGGACTTGTCCGACCGTTGGCGAATGGGCATTTGAGGATGTACCATTATTTGGTTTCTTTATGGTCGCTTTTTCGCCATTTATATCGATCGTTGCACTGTTAGTCATGCGGACTTCAATGAAACAATACGAAGCCGAAGAACACCGTGATAGTAGTAATCGTTTAACTTCTCGTTCCCTATACATTGGATTCCTAGGTAAGGTAATCGGAAATATGCTATTCTTCACTACACTCTTTATCATTATTCCAATGTTAAGCGGTGGTTTTGGAAATGCACCATCATTCGGTGAACTGCTCGTTAACGATTTATCTAATAATCGAGGACTGTCGAATATATTGTATGAATACGCATGGATATTTACTGGTCTCATGATGCCTTTACCATTTGCATTTGAAGGTCTAATGTTTGCGCATGCTTCTATGAAAGATACTGTTTTGGGTATTGATTCAAAACTTAGGCGCACTTTTAGAAATTCAATATTCACCGGAATTGGTGCTGTGTTATTCTTAATTGGAAGTGAAGTGATGGAGTCATTTATCGGATATGGTGCATTTGGAGGGGTTTTCTTGGGAGCAGGGGTCTTGATTGTTCGAAAACCAATCATTACATCTCTGGATCGCTTTAGTAACAAAATTATGCCTTCAGTAGTCGCCGAATCTGAAAAAGCGTACTTGCAAGCATATTCAGCATCAGGTTCGGACGGAGAGATTACGGAGGCTGAGCGACGGATTCTAGTTGCCACAGCGAATGCCCTGAACATTACATCTGCTAGAGTATTGGAACTTGAGAAGAGTTTAGGTTTTCAAGAAATCAATTCTGAACCTCAACCGACTAGTGAGCCTGCTGTTGTTCAACAATGGACGGATGAAGCAGGCCATACATGGAGATTAATGGATAATCAAACTACTATGTGGTGGGATGGAACCGATTGGCAGCAAGTTTGAATTATCTGACTAAATGTTAACTAAACTTCAGGTAGTAAGCGAAATTGATTGCTGCAGCAAAGGTCACCCATGCAATGTAAGGCCAAACTAATTTTGATGCATTTGGTACTGGTTTGTAAATCAAATAAGCATAGAGCTGTGTAAAGATAATTATCACAATAAGCATACAGAACGAAAGAAGATAACGTTCTGAGTTGAATACTGAAGGCCAGGCTAAATTCAGTGCTAGTTGAATGACGAATAGAGCTGCGATTAATGGAAAGCGATTTAACTCGTCTCGTTTGTTCAAGGTATTGCTAAAACTAATCGCCAAACAAGTGTATAGGACCACCCATATTGGAGCAACAATCCACCCTGGTGGTTGAAAAAATGGTTCGTAAGCCGATTCAAATGTCAATATTGCACCTATTTACCGCCCCTAATCATATGCTATAAACAGGTGTTAGCCGTCTTAAGCCGTTGTACAATAGAAACAGATAAAGTCTGATATGAATACCATAGTTTATGGAACAGCGTCGTAGTATTGCAATATTCTGTTCACTACTTTTGGTTTTATTACTCTTCATACCGAGCACTGCATCCGTAATGGGAGATGATGAAATGCAAGCCTCGGGGGAAACTTGGAACATCATTTCTCTCTTCGGCGATGCTCAACTTTCTAATTGTCATTCTAACCTATATGATGATGATGAATCTGCAGATTATGGTGAAGAAAGAAAGACTAGTGGTGTTCTAACTATCGATCTTACTTGTACCATGGACCCTGTCCTCGACCGTAATTTAGTTCTGAAAGAAAATGATAGAATAAATGCTAGATTTAAAATCGAACTCGAAGGAGAATGGACTAATGGACAAGGTGATTGTAACAATGATTGTGAAGACTTGCAAATCTCTTTGTTGAAGGGCGGCAATACTGTTGCGATGAAAGAATTTAGTGATCTCGACCAGGGAACTAACATCATCAATTGGGAAATCCCAATACTCGGTGACCTCGTATATTGGAATGGAAGTGCACAGAATATTGCTGTGAAATTCACAATGAAAATCAAGGCTGTTGAAGGTGGCTTTTTCGATGAGGCCGTCGATGCTGCATTTGGACTTCATTATTCGCCTACAGATGATGGCGGTGCCGTATTCTCTGGCGATGACTATACCAGAATGTCATTTCCTCTAGACACGGAATGTACGGCCTCTTGTGGTGGTGGTTTGGGAGATTTCGCCACTCCCGGGTTTGGCTTCATTGGCACGATAACAGTACTCTGTCTTGCAACTATTGCCTTGAGACGAGAGCGGCTAGAAACAATCAGTCATTCGCAATAGTGCTTTCAATCGGCCCAAGTTGTTTATTTTTCCTAAAATATAATTTTAATTTTCTTTTTATTCCAACCAAAATTATCAGATAAGTTAGGCTCATAAATATAAATTTGATAGAGTTAATTCCTGAGCCGACTGAGACTAGTGTCCCTGATATTGGCTCGGATTCAAGATAGCTGTTTATCATCAATATTTCAGCAAAGTTCTCCGACCAATCTGCGATCATCGCAAGTATAGGAGCCACCAAAAATATTCGCTTATTGTCGAATAAATACATAATCCAAGAGCAATACGTCAAGGTATAAATCACTGCAAAAATCACATCCCATATTTGTAGGAATTCCTTGTAGCAATCGAGTTGATCTTGACTTCGTAATTCAAAGAAGTTTTGAACCATAACCGAAGTGTAAGAAAAGGTCAGCCCCAATGAATTTGAACTACCGTCAAGTCTGAAACAACTACCGGTTGGAGTCAATACTAGTATTGTGTATAAGATGAAAGCTAAAGTCGAACCAGCGCAAAAATATAGAGTTATTTTGCTCTTTGATTGCGTACCTGTTGTATCCGCATTATCGTCGGCCTCTGTACTTACAATTCCCATTGTATTATACCTGAAAAACTTCACTGATATGCTTTTTGCCAAAGTTATGATACTCGTTTACATCAAGTGAGATTGCAAAATTACGCTCCATGACTGATAACCATCAGGGACAAATAGCACCACTGTGACCGCTATGTATGCGCCTGCTACGAGTCATGCTTCTGACTCTCCTGCTATTAGCAGTGCCTCTTTCAGGATGTTTTGGCGAAGAAACAATTGAAATAACTCCTCGGTTAACCGTCGGTGATGTTTCAGAAGCAACGCGTGGCCAATACATGATGATTGAAGTAGATTCAAATGTCAATTGGACTTTTAATCGATCTGCTGGCCTATTTTATGTAGATGATTTCGGAGTCGTAAGAGATCCGGTAGAGGCAACTTTCCCACCTGAAAAGAAATCACTGGAACTACTGATTCTAGACACAGAAAGAGAAAGTGTAGATATTTCGATTTCTGCTGGTGAATTTCTTTGGAATGCTACACTAACTCTACAAGACAGTGAGGAATACATGTTGGTCGATGGCCGCCGTGCTTACGAAACAATCGATATGCTCACGTCCTCGTATAACAACCGCTGGTGTGCAAGTGCATCCACTCACGAAGGAGGCGCTGGATACGAGGCTGCAGCCGAGGCTATGGCTGATGAGATGTGGGATATGGGCTTTGATTTCGTTGAGGTTACAAGATATGATGATGACCCTGACCAACTAAATGTCGTAGGATATAATTGGGGCAGAACCAATCCCGATGAGTATATCGTTATCGGAGGTCACTTTGATATCGCATACATGTTTACTCCCCCCGGAGGAGGTACCAATGAAGGGGCGAACGACGATACATCTGGTTCAACAGTTTCACTAGAAATGGCTCAGGCTCTTGCTAAAATGGAATTTGATCACACGGTTGTTGCAGCACTTTGGGCTTGTGAAGAAGAGGGGTTACTTGGCTCTCTAGCATATGTCGAACATTTACCTGAAAATGTGACTGTTAAAGCTTACATGAATTTCGATATGGTTGCTCTCAATTATCCAATAATACCTCAAACAGAACCTATACTTGGTCCGGGTGGAGAAATATTTTCTGCAACAAAGTACGATTGGCAAATCAGCGTTGCAGGAGCAAGTGATGATAATATGCAGTTGATGTATGACTGGGTTGGAGTGATAATTGACGATGACCTTGCTTATCAACCAACTGCAGGGAATCCTATCAGTTGGCAAATAGCAGAATCGTGTGCTTCCGATCACTGTTCCTTCTTTTCAGCCGACTACCCCACATTCAATTTCTTTAGCCCTGGTGGAGATATTTCATTCTGGCAAGAATGGCATTCGCCTTCGGACACACTTGAGTTTATGACTGCAAAAGCGGGAGGACCGGATGGGATGGCAAGTGGCTTCAACAGTTTGGTTTGGTCTTCACTCGACCTCTTTATCCGTGTCGACAATTCTGATTCAACATTCCAGGGTCGTTGGTTTGAAGCCCCTAGTGAGTGAACTCAAAAGGATTCACTAGGATCAAAAGTCATCTTATTGATATTTGTCGTGAGTACATTTGTAAATCAGCCCTGAATAACTTTGATACAATAAAAAAGTTGATTATGTAAATATTAGATTAATCATCATGGGCGAACCGCGAATGACTCCAGATGAGTACGATGCTTTGATTGCAGAGGAACTTGTCAGGATTGTAGACGAGTTAAGTGAAAAATTTAAAATCGTTGTTTTGTGGAAAAGTGGTGGAGAAATCGGAGAGGAATATGCTTATGGAAATACTCCTGAAGAAGTTGTAAACCATATGCGAAGTCGATGTTGGATTGAAGAAGAGAATAAAAATTCACAGAAATATATGTCAGGTGTTCAATCTAGAATGATTGGTGCTGAAAACTTCCTATTCTATGATGAAGAATCTTTCCTTTTTGGTTTGGCGAAAATTGACGCTCTACACATTCATAAATGGGGATGGGAACCTAAATCAGATATCAAATAATATTGCTCATTATATCACCCCTACCTTTGCCATAGGTTTCTAATGAGAATAGCCAGTAACGTAACTCATGCGAGCAGGGCATCTAATGGCATCAGGTGTGTTACTAATTGCTATTTTCATGCCGATTTTTTCATTCGCAGGCGATCTGCGGCTAGAATGTTTACTGGCGAATAGTAACACTTGTGAAGATTTCAAAAACATCCAACTGGTATGCCTACTTGGGTCTTTAGTTGGAATTATTATGGTCTTCGCTGGCGGTATAGTTCTACGCGATGAACCACAGAAATCTCTACCGAGAGTTGCGCAGTGCCCACGCTGCGGTGCCGTAGTAGATAGTCATGGTTCAGTCTGTTTCAACTGTGCCCAGACTGGATTCTGACAGTTTTACTGCCGAACAGCAAATACTACCTAACCACCCTAGGAGATTAGCCGAAAATAAATTGAGTTTTACCCCAATTTATTTTCAACTATTCTTCTAATCATTCGTCCTTTCTATGGCGTCCAAAGAGCATAGCAGCTCCAAGAAGTGCAAGCATCGATAGTGGAGCGGTAAATCCAGGTAATCCGCTAGAAGATGCTACCTCCTCTAACTCAGATTCCATTACTGCTTCAAATGTCACCTTAACTTCTCCAGATTCGGTTCCATCAGTCCATGTTACTGTCACTTCATGAGTGAAGGTAGATTCTTCTTTCACAATAAATCCTAAACCGCCATAGAAGTGTCCATCCGTTGCTTCTGCAGTGACAGTTGTTGTGCCATCATTAATTGAAATTACAAGGTCATCCCCATCCGCGTCTGTGCAATCTACCATGAACTCATACGAACCAACTGTCAGTGGAACAGTGAGTGTTCCAGTTAGTGGGGCTTTAAGAGCGGTATTTCCTGCAAGTTTGGAAGCGATTTCCGAAGCTGCTATCTGTCCAGATGCGCCGACATTAGCGACTGCGAATACATCACATACAGGGAGAGTGTTTTCAGCGGAAGTGTTGTTTGAATCATCGATTCCATCTTCGGTTTCATTACTCGAATCATCAGATGCAGCAGTCCAGACAAAACGTCCATGATCTAGACCCTCCCATCGATAAGGAATGTCAACATAAGCTGAACCTGAAGATACTGACATCATCAAACTGATTCCGTCATCACGGACGAATTTACCGTTAATCAAATCAAAACTATCACTACCAGTTACGCCGTATCTTATGTTCTGTATACTTACAACTGAAGGCATAGTTTCATCTGCATAATGGGTGTTTCCAGTGGTGTTTCCAAAGGATTCATCGCTTCCAAAGTCATACGTACAATGCCATGTAAACTCATCACTAACATCTGAACTACCTGAATTGGGTTCGTTTTCACAATAGTAGTGGCTACCGAAGTTGTCACATTTCCAATAGTTATCCTCTGCATCCCATTCGCAGGTTTGTCCATCTCCATCGAAACTTTGCCATCTTTCATGAATGTGTTTACAGTAGTATCCAGCAGTTTGATCTAAACATTCATCCTGTTCATAATGCTCAATCCGATATTTTCCTTCACTCTGACATTCAAATTCTATCCACTCTCCGCGATCATACACATTTCTGTCACATGAATCATATACATCAGAAGGTTCGTGGTCAGCCTTCGAAGAAGGCCTGCAATACCATGGCTTGCTGGTATTATCTAGATCTTGGTAACATACATCTTCTTGAGATGCAGAATTACTGTAGTGATGTGATTCTAATCGAGAACTTACGCATAGCCAGTTGTCAGGGTCGTTATCGATAATATTTCCATCTTCGTCTTTGTGCTCGTGGACTTCAAGTGTACAATTACTATAGATATTTCCCGTATAGATTTCAAGCACCCATTCTCCATTTGCATCGGCTTGCCATGAGCCATTAAGAAGGACATTTGCTGTGAATTGAACACCAGTGTCATCGAATGTAAAATCACAATATGAATAATCTTTCTCAACTAATTGACCATTCATTGTCCAAGCATTACCAATTTCTGCGTCGATACAATCGTCTCCATCTTCTTCTGAGTACATTTCGAAGTATGAATCAAATTCTGTTTGATTCAGAATTCTATCTCGATTTCCTGAAGCATAATCAACATAATAATTCGCCCAAATTCCATAACTATCTTCAATATTCAAAACCAATCCTTGTGTATCAAGATTCAAAATTGCTTCTGAAGTAAAAGTATCTTGGCCGCTTTCTAATTTTATAAGCCAATCACAAATTGACACATGATATCGACCGTGCTTTTCATTGACGCCGTTATAGTCTAATTCAGCCAATACAACTTCTATTTCTACTAGGCAAGAATCAGTGGGAATGTTTAGAGTCCAGTAATGTTCATACATACCATTTGAGTTATTGGACGAGATGGATTCTAGAGTTTCATTATGGAAGTAACTATATTTCCCCATTCCGTCATTATTCATGTCATCCGTCGCTCGCCATTGTAGGGAGTAATTTGTTTCATTCTCTAAATTGTGAACCTTGAAGGATAATTCAACTGAAGCTCCTTGTAAGAATAATGAATCACTAGAATGATGCTTAATCTCTTCGCCACCGATTGACCCGTGAGTTAGCATCACAAATGGTTGTGGGCGAGATTGGCAATTGTAACTATTCGAGTCATGCCAATTGTGGACCTCATATTGTTCTGTGGTATTTGGAGTGATAGAAAATAGGGCTATTTCTATATCCCTATGACAGATATATTGAGGTTCATCAGAATTGATGTGAATCCTTTCGTCATACTTTTTTTGGTGGCCTTCTTCTGTAACTAAGTAATCAAAGATTATCTCGTTATAATCATCATTATTTGTCCGTTCGAGAATTCTAAGTTTGTATTGTAGTTCGTCATCTAAGTCTTCTAATACAATTCGTACTTCGTTTTTATCGGGCCTTAAGTAACCACTCCAGCAGTCAGATTCCTCTACAGTTCCAGTATTGTTGTCAGCATTGCCTTCATCAGAGGGGTCGTTTGAACAGGGGTCGCGATAATCTTTCAATTGAACGTACATTGTTTCTCCACAGCCCTCTTCCTGAGTTCTTGTTTCTCCCGAATCAAAATCATCGCAATCAGAATTGGATCCCACGCCGTCATTGTCTTCGTCATACCATTCATCGGGATTCTCAGGGAAAGCATCATCCTCGTCTAAGTAGCCATCGCCATCGGCATCAGAATCCTGGTCGTCGTCGTCATCGTCGTCATCGTCTTCATTTGCAATATTAATGCCATAAGCATCAGGCCAGAATTGTGCAAAATCATATGCGTAAATTCGCCCATCGGCGATTACAACATGAGGCATGTGTGTTGGACTACTTTCGCACGATATCACATAGATTTCGCCGCTATCATATTGTTCATTTCTGTTATCATCAATATATTGGAAATAGAACTCTTCGAATTCGTGTTGTTCTGACCAGTTTTGAAATTCATTCACATCCCCGATATCAAGAGTCCCGCTGGAACTCATCAAATCTATTTCTTCATTCGAACACTCGGTGCATTGGTCACCCTCTGTCTCTAATACAGCGAAATGAACGTCATAAAGGCCAGGGGGGTCACTAGAACCTGCTTGTGCAACATAAGGATAGGATAATTCTGTTAAACCCGAACATGAAACTGGTTTATTGGTGTATGTTACTGCTGAATCCTCGGGGTCACAATCCGAATTGTCGCCTACACCATCATTATCTGTGTCTTCCGACTCATCGGGATCTTCTGGAAAGGTATCCGAATTGTCGCCTACGCCATCTCCATCAGAGTCGGATTGCTCATCTGGATCGTTTGGTAAGGCATCATTAGAATCAATTGTACCATCGCCATCTGTATCCGCATTATTCGGATTCGTTCCATGGTGATACTCTTCTAAACTCGTTAGGCCGTCGCCGTCATCGTCGCTCGCGGCATCAGCACCTTCTTCTGGATCCAGCCCATTGTCTGATTCCCAGCCATCTGGCATCCCATCACCATCTGAGTCATATTGCTCATCTGGGTCTTCTGGGAAGGCATCTGAATTATCGCCTACGCCATCACCATCTGAGTCATATTGCTCATCGGAGTCTTCTGGGAAGGCATCGAGGTCGTTTTCTACTCCATCGCCGTCATCATCAGGACACCCTGGGTTCACTTCAGCGGTGCCATAGGTATTCGGACACTCGTCTTCGTTGTCTCCAAATCCATCACCATCAGAGTCATATTGCTCATCTGGGTTATTGGGGAATGCGTCATCCGCATCATCAACACCATCATTATCGCTGTCTGCTGCTTGGGCTGCGGGGGCAACTAAAATTACAGACAAAACCATCAAAGCCGCAAGGAAAAGCGGTCTAAATTTATTGGACATAAACACTGGGGGAGAGTCGGTTGAATATAATTCTACGGTTTAATCAAACGGCCCCACCGCGATTCGAACACGGGTTCGTGGCTCCGCAAGCCACTGTGATATCCAGGCTACACTATGGGGCCTTGGTTTGCGGCCACTAGCCATCCCGATATAAGCGCGACGTATGACTAAATACGCCATGAAAATTTCTGCCATCTTTGTTCGTTAGCCATCTTAAGTAGTGCTGTTTCAGCATTCACTGCACAAGGATGACCACAGATGCGCATGAACCATGAATCTGCCATAGTATTGCCATAGGCCCAGCACTGTGACAAATCATGACTGTTTTCTTCTGCGTCCTTCTCGACGATAGGGACTTTTCCCTTCCTGCGTGGTACAGACCAACCTTTCTCGCTGCCTGACATAACGCCCTCTCTGTTTTCAGGGCCACAGCCGTATACCGTATCCATTGCCAACTCCTTGGCCATCGCTTCAGCCATAGGTGCGACCGTCGCAGTTACCAATACCAAGCGATGACCTTGTTCCCTATGCCACTCGATTCTCTGTCTGGCTTCTTCAGGAATTTTATTCGCCAATTTTGATTTAGCAATAATATTCGAATAATCTTCAAGTGATTGCCATTTAGCCAAAGTAAAATGGCCACGATTTCTTGCGGCATCATAAAATGACTTTCCGCTTAGCAACCCGCCTAAGAGGCGTAAGGTCCAAGCAGGAGTTGTGATTAATATCCGCCAAGGTTGTTTCTTTAGCATGTGAGCTGTCAGTGTCTTTTCGCTGCTAGCATCTAGGAGAGTCCCATCGAGATCGAAATAAGCCGCAACCTCTCCCATAACTCCAGCGATTGGTAAGACACACATCACATTGTCGTCTCATCATTTTCTGGCTTAGGCGCATAAACACGACGCCCAGCATTGTAATCATACCACCAAATAAGATGTGTCTTGAGGTGTCGAGGAATGAAAAATCCAATCTTACGAGGAGTCAATCCGTGGTTTCGCATATTCCTGTCGATTGAAAGTGATGCAGCAATCGTTTGTGCTGAACAACCTGGATTCGCATATACAAAACGTTTAACCTCATCTACCAGTCTTTTCAATCGTGCTTTCTTCTGAGCGCCTTTACCTATTGTTGGGGGAGACATAAGTGAGGAATTGTTCTCCTTCCATATCAAAGAAACCAGGGGCGTCCCAAAATGGGCTACCAATGGAAAGACCCATCAACACCCGACCGATGGGGGTGTTTGATTGCGATGGTAGATACGATTTCCATTACCCGTATTAACACAAGAGATTTGCTCTCCGTAGATTTGAGTGTGTGGATGAATCACCCAGATGACCATGACTTCAAACCTCGCCTTTCTATCACAGGCACTACACTTTCTATTCGAAATGCTGGAGGTGAAGATAGTATGGCAGATCATGAATTAGACGAAGATCAACTCGAAATCGCTCAGCGTGATGGACGTATTGAATTGCGTGTTAAATTCCAAGTTCATGGCATGCATGGTATCCTGAATAGTATTCATCCAATTATCGCTGATGGAAAGGCGAAAAAGTTAGCTACTGCCAATTGGAAATCTGTGCAGCCTGTCTCTTTTCAGGATTGATCGTAGGCTATTTCCTTAAGCACTGGTATCTGAACAGTGACTGTCATAGATAGAGTCCAATTATTGCCAGTATCGATATCCGTTCCTGGAATTGGTATCGCTGGGTCTGGTTCGGTCTGGTCTGCTTGCACATAACAAATCCATTCACCTTGGCCCATATCAGCATCTGTCATGGTCATTAGGATGTCGAGTAATTGCTGCTCAGAGTCTGCTTCGTATTCCTCTGCGGTACCTTCAGGATTGATGCCTTCATCTGAAAGTTCTGCTCTTATTGCTTCGTTTTGTGTTATATTACCCGGCTCGGTTGCATTTGATTTAGTATAACCATCGTCAACTATTCTCAATTTCAAAGTGAAATTGTCGGCAGGCGGAAGATCATTGTCCAATTCTAGTACGGCATCATAAGCGAGAATACGAGTCCCTTCTCCAGGGAAGATGCTGCTTTGCCAAATCTCTCCTTGTTCTGAATAATCATCCCAATCCCAAGTCAATTGTTTAGTTTGCCAGGTAACTTGATATTTTCTTGTAAGTACATCTATCGTAAATGTCTCGGAGGTAATTCCTCCTTGTCCATCATCAATGGTTAACATTCCATTGATAATAGTGCTCTTATTGGTATTGAGATAGACCTTTTCCGAGTTTGAATCTTCGTCGTTTAATGCATTACCATCGCCATCGCTATCGGTATTTGCATCCAAATCCCAGATGTAGGAGAGAGGAGCCCCCTCTGGATCGAGTGAACCACTTGCATCGAGTAAGGCGATGTCTCCTGCTCTGACCTCTGCCGGCATACTAAGATTGAGAATAGGTGCTCCATTGACATTGATGGTTGTCGTAGCACTGTCTTCTCCACCTTGATCATTTACAACTACTAACTCAACTAAGAATATACCATTATCTTCGTATAGATGAGAGGTATATCCAGAAATCGTGATGAGGCTAATGCCGTCGCCGAAGTTCCAGCGATATTCAGAAATCACTCCCTCGATAGCATCGGAATCTCTAGCATCAAAGCCGACCATTTCTCCTTGTTGTATACTAACTGGATTAGCACTAAGCGCAGCACGAGGCTGAACAGTAGAATCCAAGACTTGAGTACAGCCTGGAGCAAAAAGAAGAATTGTTACCAGCAGAAGAAGGCTTTCTCTCCTCGCTGACATGGTTACATGTCCAATGCGCTCCTATCTAATGATGACGGACGCGCGACCCCTTGACGTCACATATCTACTTCTTGAGAGATGTCGCCAACAATCTCTGCGTTTTCCAATGGGGACTCTAAATCGGTGATGTCTGTGTGCTCTATGACATTAATTTCAAAATTCGAACTCATGTCGTCATCTAGTAAAACGTCTGCATCGATATCTCCAACATCGTATTCCTCAGCCGGTGATTCTATTTTGGGTTCAACTAATTTCTCATCTTCTTCTTCAAGCAAATCAATCGCTGTACTAACATCCTTTTCGAATGATTCTGAATAATCCTCTGCTAATTCCTTCGCTGTAATTGCCTCGGTTTCGGCAAATGTTGGAACAGGGGTGGGCTCGGGTCGCTTGAACCAGTCTTTGATGCCCATGCGGTGTAATTTCAATAACTCGGTAATCACTCTTGTGTAGAGGGTTTGAAGCACCAGTGCGGATTGGCTTCGATGATGGTAACCGAAATGTTGTCTGGGCACAGGGTATTAGCCCTGGATTTGGAAACCACTGGTGTGTCAACCAATCGAGATCGTATTGTGCAAATCGCATTACTTGGCTCGATGGAAAATGATTCTCCTATCACGTGGGAGGCTTTGGTAAATCCACAGAGGCCAATCCCTCCGGGAGCATCGGCTGTTCATGGGATTATGGATTCAGATGTTCGCGAACAACCGCTATTTTCTGCCTTCTCACAGAAGATCTTCGATTTGATTGATGGAGCTGTTATCGTAGGACATAATGTACGTAGATTTGATCTGCCATTACTTGATAAAGAATTTCTTCGTTGTGGAAAGATACCTCCGTCGCCAAAGGTTGTAATCGATACTTTGGAATTAGTACGTAGATTGAAAATCGCTAGGCCACATCGCCTTTCTGCTCAGTGCCAACGCTATGGTATAGACCTGAGAAATGCCCACGATGCTGCGGCAGATGCTGCGGCAAGTCTGCTATTACTATGGAAATTGATGCAAGAGAACCCCGCTCCTTTTCGCCGCTCAATTGAAGATGTTGAGAGTTGGCTGATGCACGGTGATGTTCGCGATGATGCCTCTGAACTGGGGAGGGGGATGGATGATTTGGAAACCTTAGACCCACTGGGTAGAATTCGTATAGATGGTGAAGGGTTAGTCCTATCATTTGGCCGACACAGGGGTAAAGATGTCTCACAAATAATCGATGAAGATTCAGGATATATTGATTGGTTGCTCTCGCCTAATGGGATTGAAGATGAGAAAGCACGTGATAAATTGAAAGAATATATTTCAAGCATCAGGAATCGGTGACCACGCAAGAACATCGCACCAGTGTCCAACTCGGCAACTGCCTCGTTTCATCATTGCACTTCCCACGAAAATTGGTCCTTTGTGACCTTTTTCAAGTAACTCTTCAAGCGCTTCTTTGCCCCGGTTATCAAAATTTATTGTCATTTGTAGGCCTGTCGGCAATACTCTACCTGCTTCATCCGCCGGCTCACACATCTCTGCTACCCCTCCTCCTGAAATCGAATCGTAGTGGTGCAATAATACGACTATGTCCTTGAAATCAGAATTACTTCCTCCTCCTTCTGCTCGCCAATTCCACCAATGAGGGCACCATGCTTTCCAGTCACAAAAACCACCACAGGACTTCTCCCCCGGAGTTGCTTCCAATGGTACATCACTCGGTTTGGTGGCTTCCCATGCCTTCAGAGCGTCTGCCATAACCGAGTCTCCCTCTGCAGTGTAAATCCCAGCATCGTCGGTGTACCATCCTTCAGCGCGTATCGGCGGTGCATTTTGATTATTGGAACCGAGAATGTCTCGATAAAGGAGCAATTGTCGATGTACTTCTGGTTTGAGAACTCCTCCTTCTGGTACTCTTCCAGTCTTTAGATCCGCGACAACCCAAGAACGAAGATTGCCATCTTCATCGACATCGGCCAGTAACATATCCAATCGGCCCATTAGGCGGTCGTCGGATGTTCGTAGTTCTCCTTCTACAGCTATAACGCGTGAGTGTAATTTACGCCAGTGGGCTATTGAGACCTTATCGTTAGCAATTTCAGGTGAATCGATAAATCGTAAAAGCATACGAATCGCTCCACGTTGCTGCCGTTTGGCCTTAGGAAAGTCCTCTTCCTTCCATTTAGGGCGCCGAGGGGTTTTGTGAAATATCTGCTTTTCTTCTTCCCAACGCGTACGTAGAAACTTTTCTGCAATCGGGCCTAACCATCCAACTTCACGATTGTCTCGTCCTGACAAATCCATCTGGAGAAGGTCTTCAACAGAGGCGTGTACTATCGTTCCAAGGCTAGCAGCCATTCCGGCCTTGCGCGGTAGTTTTTGCCGGCTAAGCCAATACTGCCGCGGACAGGTTTCGAACCGATTCCATGCTGATGGTGAAAGTGTGTGAGATACCCTTTCTGATTCGGCCATGCCCCCCCATCTACTCCTTCCCCATCAAGGCTCTCTTTTGTTCGGCCAAAAGGTAGTGATGTTCATACACAATATGAACCGTGGCTGGAACATGGCCGAAGCAATTGTCAAGATTAGTGACCAGGTTGAAACTAAGGATGCAACTATTTTCTGTTGTTTTCCCTCAGTAGGAATGGTTTCAAGTATCGTTGCTCATTATCTAATTGAAAAGTTAGAATTAGAATTTGTTGGAGGGGTAAACGACCCTCGTCTGCCGCCATTATGTTTGGTTCAAGATGGAGAACCACTGCCTCCGATTCGGGCTTATGCTGGAACTCCTATCTGCTCGCCAAAACTCGCAAAATGCGATAAGGTAATTCTTTTGATGTCTGAATTGATTGTTCCAGAACCCTTGGTCCATGGAATTGTTGATGCGTTATTCGATTGGTCGAAGAATGCTGATCTCGCAAATGGAGTTCTCATCGATGCTTTTGCTAAACAGGGGATGAAGAGTTCAATGAATGGTCAAGAACCAGTTGTCGAATACGAAGAAAGTGGCGAGGTCGATGTTCTTGGAGTTGGTTCGACTGAAAAGATGAGAGATTTGCTGAACACCCTTGGGGTTCAACCACTAGAACAGGGTGTGATAAAAGGCATCACGGGAGTCCTTCTTGGAGAAGGACGTAGAAGAGGATTGGATATCATGAGTATAATGGTAGAAGCCGATCCTAGATTCCCAGATGCTAGAGCCGCTGCAACTCTAATCAGTCACCTTAACGAACTATTACCAAGTATCGATTTAGATCACGCACCACTACTCGAAGAGGCTGAAAGAATCGAAGAACAGGTGCGTTCAATGGTTGAAGGCACTGCCGAGCCTGAAACTACTGCTTCAGCTTCTTCGATGCTCTATGGTTGATTTTGAAACCATTGTGATACCCATCGCCAATAGAATAGCACTAGCCCAAATAGGGAAGATTAGTACTATATCCTTGGGTAAGAAAAACAACAGTGATTCACCACGAGCATACATTCCTCCTAAAGAAGCAACCAATAGTATCATCCCGCAAGAAACCATTCCGATTGACGGATGTAACCAGCCGGAAATAGGGCCTTTGTTGAGCCAACGATTAATCAGAACTCCAAGTGATAACCCAAGTGCTGAAAATGACAACAAGACCTTATTGGCCAGTAATTCATTACTTATTTGCTCTGCAGGGTCTGCATATATGCCAAAAAGTATTGCAGGTGGAAGGAATACCAAACCGCCTAACATCGAGAAATGTGCTATGATATCAGAGATCTCTCGCTTTTTATCTAGAACTAGCAGAAGGTATGCGATACCTGCTAATGAAAACATCCCCACTACAAGTTCGGTGGTAATAACATGGAAGGTTGCTGCTGATATCATCTGAAACCCCCTTGAAGATATTGTTCGCCAAAATGTTGCCATTGCTCCATTGTCCAGCCTTCTGGAAGACCTTCAGACGGAACTTGCGGGACGGTTGAAACCACTGGTATAACGCCTACAGTAGGATTTTCTGTTGCCTGAAGTGGTAGAATAGGTTGTTGATTAGTGTTTGATTCTGGAAGACCTAAAGTCCCTACTAAATCGATTTTTTCTGCTCCTTGTTTTCTATTGCTCACTAAAACCAATCCTAATAACAAAAACATTAGCGCAAAGGATTGCAAATACAATTCCAGCCTATCTGCTTGCCATCCTTCTTCTACTGCGATTAAGGTAAACCAAGGTGTTTGTTGATCTGGGCCAACTCCAGAGAGTGTAGCACGCCATTCTATCGAACCAGGATTGATCGCTGAAGGTATTGTGAAACTTCCATCTACTACCTCAAGAATTACTGATTGAGCCCCGGGAACTCTCATCTCGACAATATAATCGGTTACGTCTTCTGTTTGAAGAGTTATTATTGTCGCTTGATTTAGAGACCTAGTGCTTGGAGGAATGAAATCTGACGCTAATCTAGGAAGGTCTTCTGGTGGTTCTAGTATCTCAAATGAAATGGGTAATGAATTCCCATGAATGGAAGCACTATTTCCACTTCCTCCGTGTTGTATGCTTGCGAGTAAATCATAACTTCCAGCGGAATTTGGTGCTTTTAGGGTCCAAGTTACAGAGATACTATCCTCTCCATTAGCAACTCTAGTTTCAATGTAATTCACAACTCCCCCATTCGGGTCTGCTACTATTGTCCAACCATCATACTGAGGAGTGTCTTTGGCTCCTTGGTCGTTTATCAAAAGGAAAACCCCTACGATTCTTGTCTCAGATTCAGGGAAATCTGTGATGTTAACAGTAACTGTTGTTAGTAGGCCTGCCCAATTTGAACTCGGTTGTTCGATGGATATTGTTGCTGCACTAGTGGCATTGAGTGCTGGGTCCGAATGACATGAACCTCCACATTGCATCGAACGGATATCATCTCCTTCACCACCTGATTTTGCTGATGTCATAGGTGTCAGAGATGCTGAGAAAATCAGAATTAAGAGTACTGCGACGAGCCGTATTCGCAATTTACTCACCTCGGTTGACAAAAGATGCTGCGATGCCCAGGCCGCCAATAATTAGCATTAAAATGGCCATGATTAAGGAGCCAAGTCCACTAGATTCGTCGGTATCAATCGCTGAAATATCAATATTTCCACTTTGTATGGGTCCTGAATTGATTATATCTCCATCGATTACAGAGTTAACCTGGTATGAATGTTCTCCGCCTAGTGTCGGTTCATCGAAATATGTCTTTTCTGTAGTGAGAGCAATTTCTTGCCCGTCTCTTAATATTTGGAATTGTGTTGCAGTTCCTTCCCAAGTTAAGCGAATGCCGCTGCCTTCTTGCACTGCTAATACGCTAGATGGCATTGGAGGGGATAAGGCATCAATCACGCTAGTAGCATTGCTTGATGCCCCTCGATCATCATACACTGTGAGTGATACTTGATTGCTAATCTCCGTTGGGATAAAATTGATCTCGAGTCCCGAATATGTCTGACTTCCAATTTTCCAACTAGCATCGACGATAATTCCATCAGAATCAGTGGAGTTGAGCGCAGATAGTGAAGTTGTAAGCCCGACATAAGTGCTACCTCCTTCGGCGCTAATAATCGCTACTGGAGCTAAATTTTCAACCGCAAAACTCATTGAAACCGGGGTACCTTGATCGATTCCATCGTCAGGAGTTACCGTTACTGACCAAATCGACCCTGGTGCCAATAGGGATGATGGCACACTAAGAGAACCGTCTAACCCAGCTACGGGAAAACCATTCTTTTGCCAAATTATGGTTGTCGTAACACTATGCCCATCTGCATCGCTTGTCTCAATAGAGATGTTCAAATCGTTCAATGAGTTTGGTTCTTCTACCATACTGGTTATGTTCGCCGAAGGTGCTGTATTTTCTAGATTGATTTCGGCAGAAAAACTCTCTGACCAAATATCACCATCATTGATTCTTAACTCCAAGCGAATTACATCGCTTAGATTGAAATTATCAGGTAAGTTCTCGATATCTGCAACTATACTGCCAGCGATATACCAGGTTTCTTCTGTATCTGTAATTACATCATCGTCCGCGTCTGTAAATGAATAGTTATAGTTCAGAGAATCCACTACTTTAGCCATATTTGGCTGAATTGACAGGGTTTCTATCACGGGTGGTGTATTGACGATCGTTACTGAATCAGACCATAATTCTTCAGACCAGTCTGTGCCATCGAATACTTTCACTCCCGCACTCCATGACTGACCTTTGCTTGTTTGGGCAAAGGAAATTACCTCTTTTCCGTCATGGTTTTGAGATATTACTCCGTCGATTTTCCAGCGGGTTTGCCAGTTTGTAATAGAGTCGGATTCAACATCAGAAGTAGTCCAATCAGCATCTAAATCGTCTGTCGTCGACGGAGAGTTTGGGCTAATCGTTACAGATTCGACCACTGGTGCGGTATTAGTGCCATTAATTGTGATAGAATCCGTGGTAAACCAATCACTACTCAATTCGCCATCACTAATCATTATCTGGGCATTCCATACATCACCGGTGCGGGTAGCTAATGTCGGAACTTGTTCTTCCCCGTCTAATGAGTCGATTTTTGAGCCATCGACAAACCAACGTACATCGGTTATTGAGGTTGTGTCGCCATCTGGTTCGTCGCCAACATACGATAATGAAAGAACCTGATCTGCTGTAGGAATACTAGGAGTGATTGAAGCGCTAGTAATCGAAGGGGCTCCGTTGAGTAGTGTAATCGAATTTGAATCGCTTGACTCTCCTGAAGTAGTTCCGTCGTTAGGAATAACTCTAGCAAACCATACTTCGCCTTTCGCTGTTAATGTTTTAGAAACTGTGGTTCCTGTTATTGAAACCTCTTGGCTTCCATTTTTGTACCATTCGATAATGGTTCCAGATTCTGGGTCGCTCTCTGGATCATCGTAATCATATGCTAGAGTTAAATCATCTGTTGACCTTGCATTGCTCGGAGATATAATCACATTACTAGCCGTTGGTTGCTCGTTAGAAGTAGGTGGAGTTTCCAGAGAATTCCAAGTTTGTGAATCCCAACTATCCCCGATTTTTGTTGAATCACCGTCCCCTATTAGCCCGTAAGCATTGAACTCTACAAGACCTGAGCCTTGGCCGGGTGCAACCCAATCAAATGTCCAAGATCTGCTATTACTATTACTATGTGAAGCCTGGCTACCTGCAATATCTACACCTGGTCCAGCATTACTAAGGGTCCCTCTATTAACAATGAATGAAAAACCTCCTGTTGTTGTTGGCTGGCTACCAGTTATTTCCAATGTTAAACTATAGGTCGCCCCCGGAGTATACTCGAATGGATGGCCAGTGAGCGTAAGGGTCACGGAGCCTGCACCGCCATGGCAATTACAATGAGTATTACCCAACTTTCCGCTTGCATTGGCTTCATTCAATGGTGTTGCCAGACTAAACAAAAATATGCACACCAATGTGATAACTACATTGCGTCGCATGGCTCTTGGTTTGTGATTGAAAGTATAACCATACCCATGATTTACATCAAAAAGTTAAGAGAAGCGAGTGTCGTCTCATTTTCTGATTATAACTAATATCAAATGGTTGTAAACCAACCCACAAGGATTAATTACCGGTATTCGGAACTAGTTTTTTATCAATCTAGTAAAATAAACAATGGAAAAAGTAAACATAAAAATCAATACCCACATTATTTTTTGATAGTCAGTAAGTCCTTTGAAGAAAGTTATTACAGACCACTCTTTTTCTTCTTCATTTTCATCGTCCATGAAATTCTCATGTGGAAAGTATTGTTAATACTACCCTTGACAAGATTTATTTCTATCCTAACTAATAACCATTAAAACTGATTTCATTATATTGGCATCTCAAAATAAGTTAAACGGTCCCACAGGTGCCCAATTGCGCTAGGCATAATTTAGATGAGGGCGTAGACGGTCGGAGCGTACAATGGACATCGAAACAGCAGCTAACATCGGAGAGGCCGTGAGTGGAATCGCCATCCTGTTTACTCTGCTGTTCAGTCTACGTCAGATGAAGTATTGGAACGAAAACCGAAGGTACGAAATCGGTCGAGATTTAGCAAACCACATGAACAACCCTTTGATTCACCGAGGATTTCCGTAAGTACAACGAAGCTTCATGAAAATCTTACCATTCAGGAGATGGGGGCATTATCTCGGGAAGAAAAGGATGCCATGAACGCCATGATGATTGGCATGAATAACATTGGTTTACTCGCAAAAAATGGGCATCTATCACTTGATTTGGTTGAGGCGTTTTGTGGAACTTATGTCCGTGTTTTCGGGGCCCGTTGGCGGAGGGCAGTTGAGGTATTTACATCTGCAAGCATGTCAAAAAATGATGAGCCTATTGAAGCGGTTTGGGGTGGATTGTACTGGTTGATGGACACATTTCAACCCTCATCATTGAAAGTTGATGTGTAGGCCGGCACACTCAAATCGCTTTTAATCTCCAAAATTACTGCTTTTTGTAGGGATAACTATTAGACGCATCACGATAACAAGAATCCATGTCAGTAAACATGCAAGACAGTCGTACGGCACGATTTACAACCGTCTGTGCTCTCTATTTTGCCCAGGGTTTACCTTGGTTCTTCGTTGCGACTGCTTTGGTAACCTTCCTTGTCGATAATGGTTCAATGAATGATGATCAGAAATTAGCGCTCATCTCAATGGGTATGATTCCGTGGATTATCGGGAAACTAGTGCTCGGGCCGATTATTGACCGCTATCAATTCAAATCAATGGGACGCCGTCGACCTTGGGTGTTGATTGCACAACTTGGCATGATGCTTACAATGGCAGCGTTTCTTCTTGTTGACGATCCAGCTGAGGATTTACAGACTCTTGGTCTCTTTTTCTTGATTCATAACATTTTTGCTGCGCTTCAAGATGTGAGTTCAGATGCATTGGCAGTTGATACGCTTAAGGAAGAAGAATTGTCTCTTGCGAATGGCCTTATGTTCGTCGCCAAGGGGCTCGGTGCAATGTTTGCAGTTCTTGGACTGAGCCGGGTGCTCAATGATTCTGGATTCCAAAGTGCTCTTCTTGTTCAAATTCCAATTCTCTTTGTGGTGATGCTTGTACCTTTGTTCATCCTTGAACGCCCAGGTGACAAACGCTTCCCTTGGAGTTCCTCGTCTGATGAATCAAGCAACAACGAAACTTCTGATGCGATGACCTTTGGTGAAATTTTGAGCGGCTTTCGTACGGCTGTCGCTGACAAGCCTGCACGTCTGGCTCTGCTACTGTGCACGGTCATGTGGATCGGTGGAGGCATGGGCACCGGAATGGGAATTATTGACTTTCAGTGGGAATTCCTTTTCGTAGAGGAATTGAATTGGGAGTCTCAAAAGTATCTTGATACAAAGGGAGCGCCGGTGTTCTTGATGACCATGCTTGGTTTCCTAATTGGAGGGTTTCTTGGTTCGAAATTCGGTGCGCACCGAACATTGACCTACGCCGTGGGCATTGGAACGGTGATGACCGTTCTTTGGTCAGTTTCGCGCTCGATGTGGGATAATACATCTTTTATGCTCCCTGCATGGCTACTTTGGACCTTGGTATGGGCCATTGTTGGTGCTAATCTCTTGGCGTTTTTGATGTCAATCACGACAAAAGATATCGGTGGGACTCAGTTTTCAATTTACATGACGCTCATCAATGTCGGTGCATTTGCAGGCAATGCACTCTCCCCGCAACTTCTTGATTTAGCCGGTGGTAGTTTCCCTAATCTTTTCCTCGCAGGGGCTGTATTCCAAGCCATTGTATTGTTCGTTCTTCTGCAATTTAATACAGAGGACCTCATGGCTTCAGGAGAGGGTGAAGCCACTCTTGGTGCGACTGAAGAGGCATAAGCAGGGAGAGGTTTTCTTCAATGAATAAAGGTACGGTGAAACCATGAATCTTGAAAGTGCAGCAAACATTGGCGAGGCCTTAAGTGGCCTTGCCATCATGTTCACGCTTCTTTTTGGTCTGCGTCAAGTGGTGGAAGTCAATCGAAATCGCCGTTTTGAAATATCCCAGACTATTGCTACATCATTGGAAAATCCTCTGGTTCAACGAGGTTTTGCAACGTTTGGTAGTGTAATTACCAAAGAGGCAACCCTTGAAGAGTTAATGAGCCTTACTAGGGAGCAAAAGGATGCAACCAATGCGGTTATCGTTCTGATGTCGAACCACGCCTTGATGACGTTTCATCGGAATCTTTCCTTTGATATCGTCTATTCCTTCTACAAGGGATACCTCTCACTCATTGGGCCAAGCATGCGACGCATGATGCAGATGATTGAATTTGGTTACTCCATGCATGAAGGCAGTAGTGTGACCGAGGAAGAGGGTATGGGGACGTTTCATTGGGTTTTATGGTTGCTTGACAGACTTGAAGCACATGAGGATTCGGCACAATTCAAACCTCATCTCAATCAAACCGATTGGGTGCCATGATCGGTTCCTTATACGTGTCTAAATCATCCAATATCACACGTTGTGGTCTGAAGGAATGGGTTATTGAGATCTAATCACCTATTTGGGTTCAGGCTCTGTTGCGTCTTTACCCTTTGTAGCACCCGCATTTGAAAGGGGAGCCAATACAATTCAACTGATTTTGAATATTAATTGGTAAACCTAGCAGTTAATTATTTGTCCATTTTAAAAACCAGTACCTGGCCAAATATAGACAAGGTGGAAGAAGTGCTATTGGTATCAATACAGGAGATAAAATTGCCATTACATACAATGTTATTTCGAAAGCTTCATCTCCCTCGTTAAATAACAAAGTGAAATAGAATCCTAAGAACATAATTAATATTGAGAAAAGGAATAATTTTACAGATGCCATTAATGGATTAGTGAGTGATGATTCGTCGTCTTCATATTCAAACTCTTGATTACAATACGGGCAATCGAATAATCCAAAGACTTCGTTTTCTAATTCAACATCCATCTCGCAATGAGGGCATTGAATTACGACCATAGCGCTACCAATAAGTGCTATGGCATAACTGTTGAGCCAGTTTCCATTTCAAAGGGGGGCCCATGCGAATATCCGCATTACATAGGCTACCGTTTGTATCGACGGGTTTTCGGCTCCGGGGCCAGAATGATATCCAAGCTACACCATGGGTCCTTGAAATTCGCTAAGGTGGTCTATTGATGAATGCTTCAGTAATCAAAGATTGTCTTAGGTGAAGCTTGTTGCGTTCTATTTTCATTGGTAAGTTGTGAATTCAATTGTTCCTCAGACCAAACTTCAATGCCTAATGATTCGGCCTTAGACAATTTACTGCCCGCTTTTTCTCCTGCTACAAGAATATTGAGATTGGGGCCTACGCTGCTGACTATTTTCCCACCGGCCTTCTTTACCAATTCTTGAATTCTCTTGCGCGGTTGTGAAAGGGAGCCTGTGATGCAGAATGTTTGTCCACTGAATATTCCGAGATCCGATACTTCCTCGGGTGAAATCTCAAGATGCGAGATTAGTTCAGTGATCAATGATAGGCGTTCAATCACGCCCTGCAAAAATATCTCGGCTACTTTATCGCCAATTCCATCGACTGAAGTAAGTGAATCCGGCTCTCCTTCCCTTGCCCAATTGATAATCTCATCAAGAGAAACAAAATGTTGCGCTATTGCTGTTGCGACTTCTGGACCGATTCGCGGCATACCGAGTGCATGAAGGAATTGTGATAGCGCCATCTCTCGCGATGAGTGAATCTCATCAATCGCATTAGTTGCAGATTTATCCCCCATTCTCTCCAATGATGCTATCTGTGAATGAGTTAGTTTGTATAAATCGGAAATCGTGGTCACATATCCTCTTTCTAATAACGCTTCAATCAACTTCTCGCCAATCCCATCCATCTCCAATGTCCTGCACCAGTACGTCAGTGCTCGAGTTGTCCTAGCGTCACAATCTAGGGCTATACAGCGAAGGAATGCCCCTTCCATAGTTAACGTTCTACCACAGGCTGGACAATCCGTTGGAATTTGAATTTCTCCCGTGATTAATTCGCCGATGAAAACACTGCCATCTGCGTGGGTCCTTCCTTGTAAATCAAGATCGGATGCTGGTCCAAGATTCTCAATTATTTTTGGAATCACGTCGCCTCGACGGGTAATTGTAACCTTATCTCCTATCCTAATTCCTAATCTTTCGACTTCTCCTACATTGTGTAATGTGACATTTTCAACAGTCACTCCCCCAACCATTTGTGGAGCGATTCTTGCAACTGGAGTTACAGCCCCAGTTCTTCCGGTTTGCCAATCGACATCCAAAAGTACAGAATTGGCCTCTTGGGATGGGAATTTCCATGCTAGCGCCCAACGAGGATGGTGCGCGGTCGCACCTAAATTTTCACGCTGCGCCAAATCATCCAGTTTGAATACTACTCCATCGATTTCAAATTCATATGAAGGTCGTTTTGCAATCCATTCTTTGGTATATTCTATCATTTCTTTTTGCGGTGCTGAGGAGGAGAATATTTTCCATGGAGCGGGTTCGATACCGATTGAGTTTTTCAAGAAATACAATAATTCGCTATCGTGTGTTACTACAGGAGGATCTTTGACGAACTTTACATCATAAGCACAAAAAATCAGATCGGAAGCCTCTGCTTTCCCATCGCCGTGCTTTTGCCGTAATGCGCCTGAACAAAGATTGCGAGGGTTTGGTGAAACATGCTTATATTTCTCTTCAAAAATTGCTAATGGCATAACAACTTCTCCCCTCACATGACAATCAACCGGGAGGTTGAGCCTAGTGGGGATATTGGCAACCTGCTTTGCATTCAATGTGACGTCTTCTCCTTTCTCTCCACTTCCTCTAGTAGCTGCTCTGTGAAGATTACCAGCGATATATTCCAATGATAATGCTGAGCCGTCCAATTTTGGTTGCGCAAGATATTGGATTCCCCCTGTGGTAGATTGGGTTACAAAATGGACAATGTCTTCGTCTGATGTTCCTTTGTCAAGTGACATCATTGGAAACATATGTTCTACTTTCAAAGTTCCAGGTAGTGGTTCGGGTCCTACTTGGTGCAGTACTTCGTTATCGGGATCCAATTGCTTTAATTCGTCCCAAATAGAATCGAAATCTGCATCGCTTATCTCTGGGGCTGCGTGATTGTAATACAATTCGCGGTGATATCTGACCGCTTCGGCCAGTTGCTGAATCCGCTCCGCCTCAGGCATGTTGTCTCACCTACGCAACAGGATATGAACATCACGAAAATTGTAGGCCGAGAAGTTCTAAATCTGCTAATGGGCAACGTGTCATTATCGCCTTTGGTAATACTCTAACATGTATTTCTGCGACTACATGTACTGTAGCCTGGAACATGTGCCCCGCATGGACATTGTAGTCATCATCTGACCAGCAACTGTGGATGTGGGTGAACGGTTCACCTTCTTCGGTGCGTGCTATATTTCCTGAAATACTGACTAATTCAGATGGTGAAGTTAACTCTCGACGTTGGTAAACCCCTTCTTCATTCATGTAACCATAGAGATTGTCTCTAGTGCGACCAATACCACTTGTTATTGCCGCTGCATTAATTCCAAGTTCATTGGCTAATTCTTTCAATTTCTGATGTATTTCTTCTCCGGGATCAAGACGAATAAACAAATCATCATCACTACGAGTCCACTCCATGTTCCGGCCCAATAGGTGAATGCCTTTTGTGATTGGCATCATTCCTCTTCGTCAAAAATAGCCCGAATTCGCTTACGGGCGATTTCTAAATCTTCAGGAACTCCTCCCAGTGGGAGGGGGGCAAAAATACTCCACCCCTTCCGATGTAGCATTATTCTCTTCTTTGGCTGACTTATCGGCATTCGTAAACGCGACCACTCATAGCGCTGGCCATCAGCAAACAAATGGGTTGAAGTGATTGCATATCGTTTTGCAATCATTAGTGAAATGATATGCAATGAAAGTAAGATATCCCATATGACAACCCACCAAATAATCGTCGATGAGGCTTCAGCTAACGCCCATGGCAACGCCATCATTGCCGCCATTGCTATCAAATTGCCCCATTGCCTGATTACTTCTTGTGGACCTTCACTTTTCCAAGCATAGACTCCATTTGTTAAATCTCCAAGTACTGGAATATCGCTTCTAGTTCGAGTTAGAGCCCAAGCATCCCATGCTACAATTAGAAATAAAATTCCTACCATCGACCCAGCAAAAATATTCGGATCTGGTAAGGCTGTTATCGACATATCAGTCCTCTTTACCCATTCGTGACAATACGATTCCAGCCAATATTACAACCACTCCGATTCCTAATATTAGTGACGTTCCGCTTGAACTTTCATCTTGACTTGAAACTCCATTTTCCAATGAATCAGGAGTTCCGTCATTATCGTCATCTTGATCTTCAACCAGCATAGTGGTCGAGCCCTCTGGGCAATTGATTGTATTCGGCTGGCCGTCATTATCGGTATCAATTGCTGCACAGGGATCGGTTGGCCACTTATCTTGCACATCATAATAGCCATCATTATCATCATCTTCATCGTAAACATCTGGTCCACAATTTACACTTACAAGAGAGTCAAACCAAGTTGCATCGTTACAGGTATCAATCCAATCTCCATCACTATCTAACAAAGTAACTGTAACTGTAACGCTTGTTGTATTCTCAGCCCCTTGCTGGTCTTCTGCAGAGAAAGTTAGTACGAAAGTGCCAGGTTCAAGATTGGTGAAGTTGGCTGTTAAGCCGCTCTTCTCCTTGATCAAAACTCCTGTGTCATCGCTAAGAGTCCAAGTGACTATCATATTCTCAATCAGAGAGATGTCATCGCTGACTTCTGCTGATGCTACGAAATAACCCCTTTCCATCAATTTAGAATCACTTGATGGGGTTAGTATTTGAACAGAAGGGGGAGTGTTCGCAGTTAGAGCAATTATGATACTCTCAGTAGTTGTTGGGCCAACTGTTACCATTTGAGTTACAGTAGATGCCCCTGTAGCGGTTATTGTAAATGATGCCGTAACATATTCGATTCGCCCAGAACTAGATATCTTTGCATATGGAATCAGAACCTCAGTACTACTACCAGTGAATTCTGTTGACCAGCCTCCATCGTTATTATCGATAGAGAAACTTGCACTAACCACTTCTCCGTATAGTGTGGCTTGAATTAAATGGCTATTCCAAAGTATAATCTCACCCGAGTAAACAGTCGTGCTTGTTGGCTCGACATTGGTTAAAGTTACGGTTGCATTGCCAGACTGCATCCCTCCAGTAAGTGCTCCGCCATCGATAGAGACATCGGCTCCATCGATTGAAAATACTGCTGTAGCAACAATTACAGAGTTACTGAATGTGACTACTGAGTTGTATTCCGATGTTGAGGTTAAGTCGATTCCAGTATCGCAAGAAGAAATGGTTGAGTCTGTAAAGGAAAGAGTGCCTGCAGTTCTAAGGGAAGTGATAGATACCGCATTTCCACTGCCCCCGCAATCAATTGTTATATCTTTGAAATCACCATTAGTGGAATCGATATGAAGCGCAGTAAGCGAGCTTTGCCAGCTGGAGACCTCTAGTCCATTTACTATCACATTCTTGCTGTTTGTAATTGTCATAGCCGTACTTTGAGAAGAGGAAAGGTTGAGTTCTGACAGAGTTATATCTTCTGCTAGATTTACCATTATCGCCTCGCTAACTCCGTTATGCAATGCCGTGTCGACTCCATTCACAGTACCTTTAACTGCAGATAAATCCAAACCGATTGAAGAACCTGATCCGATTTCTAAACCATCGATATCTACTTCAATACCTTGAGCCCAAATACCCGGCCCTGAACATGACTCTAATTCTACATTATTCAAAGTTAGAATCATTGCTCCTTGAGATTCAATACATCCGCTTCCTCCTTGGTTTAACTCACTGTTAGTGATGTCGATTGTTCCGGCAGCAGCCGCTGTTGTGCGAATCAATGGCTCCGAAGAACCTGCACGGGTGATTATAACTGAATCTAATGTGATTTTACTCAAGCCACTCATTGTAACTCCGGGAGCTGCTTCAGCGACCTGAGTTCCGGTGAGAAACAAGGTTGTGTCCGCATCGTGACCAACTACGAAACCGCCCCAGCGCGCTGAGTTTCCTACCGAGTTTATGACTGCAGAACCAACATCTACTGTGCCTTCGACAATAATAGAATAACCATCAGAAACCCTTAACTGGGCTCCGTCTTTAATCGTCAGAGTTTCCCCGCTTGGAATTGTTAGGTCACCTTGTAAGTGATATGGGCTCCACACTCGTTCGAGTATTGTCCATTCGCTAATAGAGCCTGAATCAAGTGTTGAAACCATGGATTCATGATTCATGGAATAATTAGTATCCCAAGTAAACATCTCGGGTAAACCATTGCTATTGACTGATACACTGAGTATACCTGCCCATTGCTCACTACTGTAATCTACAGTCCGTGAAGCGATTGATTGACTCACTATTCCAGTAGAGTCAGTGTATGCTATGTTGCCATTGAGATTCACGGTTGCTCCTTCGACAGGCTCTCCTTTGTCGAGAACTGTTACCTGCAGAGAAGTGTGTATTTGCAATTCGTTACCTTGACCAATAGTAACTGTTCCTTGGACTGCGCCATCATTAATTTTCACATTACAACCCATCGTTCCCCCGACCTCAAGATTTCCCTCGATGATCAGGCCATAAGCTTCGGCTACGCCGTTACAATTATCCCAACTGAAATTTTCTTCTATGGTTAGAAGGCCGGTGTTACTTATTGCCCAAGTTTCTGTAACTGAAACATTGCCACCGCTAAGAGTCGCATCAGAACCACCAAATACTCCAGTTCCAGTTACTGTCAAAGTAGTGTCTTGTGGCATTGTAAGAGTTGAGCCTTGTAAAAACAGGCTTCCTCCGGCTTCGATTGTGATATTACCAGCAGCAGAGTGAGAACTACCATCTGCAGGTGCGTTCAATACGACTGATTGCCCTGCTGAAATGGTCCAATCCCCATCTGGAATTATTGGAACTCTCAAAACTTGGTTGGTTGCTGCACTACTCAAAGAGTCGCTAACTCCAATATTTTGGTAAGTTGCAATTACTGTACTCCCGTCTACAGTTAATGGAACCATGATTGTTCCATCACTAGCTGCTGTCCCGACAAATCCGTGAACTTCAACCGATGCTGGAATCCCAGTATCTGATAAATCAGTGATTGTTATTGCAGTTTCGGTAAGTACTGATGCATCTAAATTTGAATCGATTTCTGCAAATGCGAGATCTGAATGATAGAGGGTTCCGCTACCAGTTGCATCATCACCTGCAGTATTGAATGCAGTCCATGCTCTAATCGCTACAGAACTAAGACTGCCAATATTTATTCCGTCTGTATGGTATTGCGATGACAGGTTTGTTACTACCAGGGATGATTCTTCGGTGAGAATGATGCCTGTTGCTGCTGCACTTGTTGAAAGTAAATTAGTTACCATAAGTTCACTGTTTATCAGATCAAGAGATACGTCAGTGGAAAGCAATGCTGCCAGGTCGTCAGTCGTCATTTTTCCATCTTCTAATCTAAGGCCAGTAGCAAACCCACTGATGTGCATTTGGTTAGAGGCTGAAATTGAATTTGCTAGCCATGCGTGCACCCCAATTGAGTCGTGGTCTTGGGAATCAAATGGCTTATTTATTTCCATATTGTCAATAGTATAATCTCCAAATAAGATTTCGACTCCATTATTTCCTTCTGAACTTACATTGATTGTTAAATCGGTAAATTGCCCCTCTATTTCACTCAGAAGCATTCCTGTCAGATCTGCTTCGATGGTCATAGTGTCAATCCCAAGGGAAAGGTCGCCTGATGCTTGAACTCCTATTCCACTCGTGGTGATTTCTGAATTAGTAAATGTATAATCCCCTTTCCCCGTAATGTCAATCCCATGAGAAGTGTTGGTTAAAGAAAGGCCTGCGAACACGATATTAGCGTCTGATACAATATCAATTGCTGCTCTTTCACTATTGGATGTACCATTGATATTAGCATTAGTAACCGATATTGCACCTGAATTAAACGCCTGAATCAAACGCTCTGCACCCAGAGTTATATCCTGGAATGGGAAGTTCGAACTGTCTCCAGCGTCTATTGCTAATACGTTTTCTTCGCCGGTCATGCCATTCAGATATCCACTTACCCCATCCTCTACATGTAACCCCATGTAGAGGTCGTCGATTTTGAGATTGTCAATAGTTGCGCTACCTGCGGTAACAAATACTCCTATACCAGAATCACTAATGTTAAGATTATCAATGTCAAGAGTTCCAGTTGAAGAGATTGCCATACTGGTGTTGGAAATAGTTGAATCTGTAATATTTAGAGTGCCCGTACTCATTATGCCTCCAGATTCAAGGCCTTCTCCGCTAAATCTGGTTAGATTTGCAGTACCGTCGAGGTCCATCCCTATCAAGCAATGAGACAGTGTGAGGTCGCTCGCGTCTAGGCGTCCGAATACATTGAGACAAGTCTTAGCATCTGAAATTGTAACTCCATCAAGTACAGCATCGGCATTAGGAGCGATTATTATTCCATCCCATACTCCCGCAGAAGCGCCTCCTTGGCCAGATGAATTACCAGTCATCGACAGTGTTGACGAGGAAATTGTTGCATCTGTAGCTACCAGTGAACCTTCGACCATTATCCAATAGTCCTTAGCATCAACAGTGGTTCCTGCAGTGATTGTCAAAGTATCGCCAGCACTAACGGTATAATTGCCATCGAGAACTATTGTGCCTGACATTGTGGCATCTCCGGCAGTAACTGTATCTGCAGCATCAGCCGACAGTGGAATTGTTGATGTCAAAATCAATATTGTAAGTAGGACCGCGTAGATGCCTCGCATGGCTTGTGGTATGATTCATACCACATCAATATGACCTTCATTGGCCACACTGAATACGAGTTGATTTGTCAAAAATAACTAC
>ERZ1046148.215-NODE-215-length-36566-cov-7.843253_pt1 | contig 36566 bp, 27 predicted proteins | sample MGYA00383090_ERZ1046148 | MGnify/ENA primary metagenome ERZ1046148 (study PRJEB29581, sample SAMEA5548360) | metagenome | biome: marine; feature: coastal; material: water | depth 25 m | study: Short-term variability in the microbial, nano- and picoplankton... | reverse complement strand
GAGATTTTGCATCTGGGCTTCAGGATTGGGGTGCTATTACCTTTGCCAACGAGAGCCGACAACTTGGTATCCTTGCTCGCTATTATGATCTTGGCACATACTACCCAGCATTGCCAGACGTGTCCCTACTCGCTCCCGATTTCATCGATCATCCCGGGCAAATTAATTTTGCAGCAGTACCGGGAGGAGTTGCTTGGCCAGGTAATCCATATCACGAACAATTTGCAGCTACTTACAACGGATATATCGATATTCCAGCCGATGGCGATTATACGTTTAGTATGACTTCAGATGATGGCAGTATTATGTATCTCGACGGTACGGAAATCATCGATAATGATGGTTGGCAGGCTATGAAGGAGGAGAGCAGCTCACCCATTTCCCTCACTGCAGGGGTTCATTCATTCCAAATTGATTATTTTGAAAGAGATGGAGGCCATGGATTAGAATTGAGATGGGCAAGTGCTGCAATCCCAAAAGAAATAATCCCTGCGGCTAACTTTTTCCGAAGTATTGGCGAAGTAGATATTGCAACATACGAGCCTGGAGTGATTTACGAAATAAATATCGACCAAGATAATCAAGCAGGAAGTACATTCGAATGCGGGCCAAATCATCTTTTCGACAAAGGCCTTGAGGGCAATATTAGGTTCCTAGTAAGTAATGGTGGTTACACACATGAGAAATTTGAAGTGCATAATAATCAACCAGGAACTCGCATCATTTGAGCCGTTTACTTTCTTTCAGAAAGAGGCCAATCAGTTAATAATTAGCAATTAATCCTATTTTCAAAGCCCACCAGAAGGTGGAGTCAATCCATCTGTAGGCGGTGGTTGGTAACTTTCATGCTGTTGTTCCAATACTGGTTGTGAAAGATGCGCTTTTGTAGCATCAACCATAAATGCACCATTATTTTGCTGATAAATTACCGGTTGTTTCGGTTTACCCGATGTTAAGGCTACAATTCCTCCAATAATGAGGAGACAACACCCTCCACATGCGGCGCCACTTGGTAGCAATAATTTGGCAACAAACATTTCTCCTTTTGCGATTTCCATTGCATCCCAGTCATACAACTTCATATTTTTATTACTGGTAATGGTATATGATTCGCCAATATTACAATCAACTTCTTCACTAATTGTATTACAAACATAGGCTACGACAATCCAGCCATCATCTCTGACCGGATCAAAATTTTCATCACTCCACTCATCGGCTAAATAGCAGTCGAATTGACTACTATTTTCAGTAACATCATTTCCTTTTTCGTCTGTAACGGAAAAGTTCATATTTTCACAACTATCAACTCTTTTATTATCATTTTCATCAAGATATTCCCCCTCAATCATGATTAACCATCCGGCCGACCCCATGCCGTCTTCATCAGTATAATCCTTGGTAATCTCAGTATTTGCATCTGAAGTATACTCAGAGGTCTTCTTACTCAGTTCGTCAAGTTCACCAATGCCAATGCCAACACCAATACTTGCTAAAACCAGTATTGCTACTCCACCGCCAAGAGCCAATTTAGGAAAAACGTTCATACGAGTCCTATGAATAATTTCTATTTATCAGTGCCGACTATATGGCTATTAATCGACTGAAAGTCTCATTTTGGCCCAGTCATTTCTTCGGGACGAACCCACAACTCGAATTGTTCATTGGTCAATAGACCCAATTCTAGAGCAGATTTTCTGAGAGTAATTCCCTTTTCATGAGCATTTTTTGCTATTTTTGCTGCAGAGTCATAACCGATGTGATTGTTGAGTGCAGTTACAAGCATCAGTGAATTTTCAAGATGATCAGCAATAATATCTTCATTTGCTTCTAGGCCTTCGATACATTTGTTGTTGAATGCTCGGCATGAATCTGCGAGAATACGACAACTATGTAGTAAATTGTGAATCATCATTGGTTTGTAGACATTCAATTCGAAATTCCCCTGGCTCCCTCCAATAGTTATCGCCATGTGGTTACCCATCACCTGACAGCAAACCATGGTCATAGCCTCTGCTTGAGTTGGGTTTACTTTCCCCGGCATTATCGAGGAACCAGGCTCGTTAGCCGGCAGAGATAACTCACCAAATCCGCAACGAGGCCCACTCCCTAGCCAGCGTACATCATTTGCAATCTTCATCAAAGTTGCAGCAAGGGTATTCAAGGCCCCGCTAGCGGCAACGATTGCATCATGGGCTGCTAATTGTGCGAATTTATTTGGGGCTGAGACAAACGGTAAATCTGTTTTTTCAGCGATTCTTTCAGCGACTTTTTCGGCAAACTCAGGATGGGTATTCAGCCCTGTGCCAACCGCAGTCCCACCTAAAGCCAATTCTAGCAAATCAGGGAGAGTTGATTCAATTCTAACAATGCTAGATTCCAATTGTGAAGCCCAGCCTCCTGCTTCTTGTCCTAGGGTCAAAGGCACGGCATCCATCAGGTGTGTTCGGCCTATTTTCACTATAGTTGACCATTCATTTGCCTTGGTTTGAATGGCGGAACTGAGGGCCTTCAAACTCGGCAGTAATTGATGAGTTACGGCCTCAACTGCCGCGATATGCATTGCGGTAGGAAATGTATCGTTAGACGACTGTGAGCAGTTAACATGGTCATTCGGATGAACCGGATTTTTTGAACCAAGGATTCCGCCTGCTAATTCTATTGCTCTATTGGCAATCACTTCATTGGAGTTCATATTTGTCTGTGTACCAGATCCAGTTTGCCATATGCGGAGCGGGAAGTGTCCATCGAGTTCACCAGAAATTACTTCTTCAGTAGCCGAAACTACAAGTTTAGCAACATCATTTTCAAGTCTGCCGAGTTCATTATTAGTTTGTGCAGCGGCTTGCTTTAGAATGCCAAAAGCACGAATAACTCCTCTAGGCATAACATCGTCGCCAATGTCAAAATTGATTAGTGAACGCGCGGTTTGACAGCCATAATAACGATCCGCTGGAACTTCTAGTTCACCCATTGTGTCTTCTTCAATCCGCATCTCTCCCTTGGGGGCTTCTGCTGAACGGGATTTCTTGTTGTGTTGGGGTGAAATCACCTCATTTTTTCCTTCTAGAGAATCCTGTATCATTTTCGTAATCGAGGCGCTACGGCCGTCACCGCGGCCTCTGCCGACCTTTCTATCCAGTTTTAGTGCCAACTTTTCTGGTATGCTGATACTGATTATTCTACGGTCTCCCGCTCGATGTTTGGCCATATGCTTGCGAGTTAATAATTATTTATTAAGTAAGCGGAATTAAGCGTTTAATAACGAGGCACTGAGGCGACAAACATTCTCCGTCAGTTAAGCATCCAAAACTGCGAAATACAATTATCAGCTATCACAATTAATGATATATGTGCGATATGCTCGCATTCGAAGTCATCTCAAGACACGAAATACAAGTCCTAGAATTCCAATCAATCCCATAAAAACAACGATAAAAAAATATGTTTGGGGGCTTCTTCTTTGGTTTTCCACCCCTGCCCCTTCACGTGAACTCCACCTTTGAGGAATGTAAAAATTGCATATCCAATGAAAAATAGTGGAGCGATGAGACTAGCGTTGGTCAAGATTAATCCAATATTCATCCATTTCACTTCATTTTCCTAATTTAGATTACCCACAATTAACATCGATTAGCACTAACAATTCTTTGGGGGGTTACAGGACGATCTCCTCTTCCCTTTTGGCAACCCTCAATGGCTTGAACAACATCCATACCAGCACTAACCTTTCCAAATACCGCGTGGTTTCCATTTAACCATGGCGTTGCAACAGTGGTGAGGAAAAATTGCGAACCGCCAGTATTTGGCCCTGAATTAGCCATGGATAGTATTCCAGGGACGTCATGAGGTATAGCTAGAGCGCCATCTTCACAAGGAATCTGCCATCCAGGTCCACCGGTTCCTGCACGAGGACTCATTGGATCCTTGGAGTGAGGGCAACCTCCCTGTATCATGAAATTCTCAATTACTCTATGAAAATGTAGTCCGTTATAATATCCTGAATCAACGAGTTTCAAAAAATTCGCAACAGTATCTGGGGCTTGCTCATCAAAGAGATCTATCGTAATATTTCCGGCACTTGTCTCCATCATAACTTGAGTCATGTGTGAGGCCAAGCGTAGGCCGTCCTTCAAATATGCGTTTCAATTACAGCAGAAATTCACTGACTTAACCAGGGCCTGAAGTGTTGGTCTGCGTATTGACGTGCATATTCAGGGGGGTAGCCAGAAGCCATCAGTTGTTGTTCATATGCGAGTTGTTCTGGAGTAATACTCTGGTCAACTCCGCCAGCAGCCGGATAACCAACATCAGCGAACGCACTGTCCATCAGTGCATCATCATCGCCACCAGAACGGCCCATGATTAATAATGTCAGAATCAAGACTACGATAACTGCAGCAATAACTCCAACCATTCCCCATGACATGCCTAGCAAACCTTCTTCAGCACCAGATTGTAAAGTATCAGTCGGGCTACTATCTGCATTATTTGTATCATCAGTGCCATCATTGGTCCCATCATTGACATCATCAACAGTTCCATTATCTAGGTTTACAGAAGTATTGTCACCTGTATTATCATCTGTCCCATCATCAACTGCTACTTGATTATCAGAACACCCATCAGCATCGACAGTTGCTCCAGCAGGTGTATCGGCACACTTGTCATCGTCATCGATGACGCCATCAGAATCGGTATCGAGGGGGCAACCAAGATTTGATTCCGGTCCAGCTTGCATTGGACACTGGTCGCCATTAGTTCCATTGGGGTTATCTCCCATGCCATCTCCATCCATATCATTCCATTGGGTCGGGTCTTCCCAGAAGTAGTCGTTAACTTGCATTTCATGAGAGTTAGACCATCCATCTCCATCAGTATCTCCACAACCGACTAGATCTTCACTAGAGTTACCTGCTGCGCTTGGGCAATCATCTGGACCATTCCCGTCACCCATATCTGTTGTATTAATTCCGTCTTGGTCGATATCATTTGCCCACTTTTCTTCGTAGTTCTGAATAAAGAATTCTTCACCACTGATAATATTATTATTCTCATTTTGTTCTTCTATTAATTCACCGCTATCGATAACCAATTGACAAAGGTAAGTGCCAGTAGGTGTATCATCGTTAATTTTTACTTGGAACGAGTCAGTGAGTATAACTCCTTCAGCATTTGTGAACACTGGACTTTCACTGATTAATGTATTAGCAAGAGACAAATCTTCGGCATGTACAAGATTTAGTTCCCAAGTCCAATCCCCACTTCCAGGGCCTCCTAGATTAGAAATACTGTATGCATAATCGATAAATGTTCCAGTCATAGTCTCTGCAACAGAAGAATCGCCACAGCTAAGACTCGTAGCCTCAAGGTCAGGTAATGCAGCCGCAGTAGTTGTCACTGAAAGGCTGTAGTTGCCAGTTTCAGAAACAGATGAAATCATCAATGTGTATGTTTTATCCGCCCCTTCATGAGTTTCATTTCCGGCTGATTGCCAAAACATTGCTTCATCACCATTACTATTGGTGATAGTTTGCCATCCGCCATCAATAACTTGGCCTGGGCTAGAAGTGGTTGCATCGTAAAGCGTGGCCGAGAAGGAAGTACCTTCATTCTGAACCAATTCAATTTCGAAATTTTTAGAATCAGAGAATGAGAATCCATATACATCAGCAGTATCAACGGTATCCAAGCAACCGGTTCCAGTAAGATCTGGGTTTACACCTATTGTGGAAGGATTAGTAGACCCATCATTAGCATCGCCGCCAAGCATCATATCATCGCTCTCATCACAATTGAATGGAGCAATATAACTTCCATCATCTGGTTCACCAATAATCAAGCGATATTCTCCGCCAGGATTGCCACCAAAGAATCCTCCCCAGTAGGAGACATTGATGTAATAATCACCAGCAACTCCTTCAGCAATACTACCTTCAAGGTTAGCGGAATCGTCTGCCCCCGACAGGACACTACTGTCGATTGTTGTACCGTTTGTCCAAGTGATTTTGAAATCAAAATCAGAGTTTTCTACTGGTGGCGAGACTAAAGTGACATTGAGAGTCTGACCACTACTGATTGAAACTTTGTAGACATCATTCTCATCGTTTGATTCAAGACATCCACGGAATTCCTGTACAACATCTAGGCCTAAATCAACGGAACCGATTGCGTGATCATTCGGAGCGTCTGCACCAGACCCTCCTTCATTTTGATTACTGCAAGCCTCGGTAACTGTGCCTACGGTCATCCTTACGCTGTGAATGTAAGTATTGTCGGTTTCACTCTTCTCAAAAATATCGTCAGAATCATCGACAATTGCAATAATTCTGTATTCTCCTTCAACCATACCGGTTGGAATAGTAGCGGCTATGCTAACTGTAGTGTTAGTATCCATCATCAAACCAGTAGTCGTAGTATTTCCTAGATGATGGTCAACCCATGATACAGCCGTATCGACACTGAGATATACATCGACAACAAAAGAGTCATTGACATCTAGCGTACCATCATTTTCGACTATTACATCGATATTGGTAGAATCTCCCTGATTTACATTTAGGGGTGCTACAACCTCGAGAATATCCAGGTTAGGAGTGGGCACTGACCAATTAGTCCAGACATAGAGAGTATAGTTACCATTCCCAGACCAAGCTGATACGTTAACAAAGTAATCACCAGCCATTCCCTCTTCATCTGTACCTTCAGAAGAGATCGTTTCATTTGCATCTCCACTGAGAACACCAGTAGATATAATCGAACCATTTGGTTGGTGCAGTAGTAAATCAAAATCCACTCCAGTATCCATCACTAATTTAGCTTCGATAGTATGGTTATTTGGAACACTAAATTCAAAGACATCATTTCCGTCTTCAGCATCTACACACCCAGTATAGGTGTCGGTAACATTTGTCCCCAGATTCGTTGGCGAATCAGACCAATTACCTGGAGCATCCTGACCGGTACCAGCATCGTTTTGAGGAGAATACCAATCATCGCAATCCTCGGTAAAATTAGTCCATATATCTAGGTCGTAATCGCCAACTGAGGAGGAAGCACCTTGGTTATAGGGAAACACTGCAATCCAATAGGTCCCTTGGACGCCTTCAATAGAAGTGCCAAAGCTAGTGACGGTTTCAACCGGGTCGCCAAACCATGAATTATCGACATAACCGTAAGAACCATTATCCTCGACAATCAAATATAAATCATAATCATTAGCATAATTAGACAATGTAACTTCGATATTGTAATCTTGATCCATGTCAAATTCATACCAATCTTCAGTATCACTAGCATCTGCGCAACCCATGAAAGAAGTAGTAGGGTTTGTCCCTATTGATTTAGCAGTATTTGTACTTGCATTCCCGGCATCACCTGGTGTTCCTGCATCATTCTGGATTGTGCATGGTGAGCCAACTGCATATTTGATATTCTTTCTAAAGTCATCACGTAGAATAGGTTCGCCGAATATATCTTTCTTATTTTCTTCACCAACTACTAAATCGGTTAATGGCTCTATACCATTGTCGATCATTGGTGACATAACAGTCAGTAATAGCATGAGCCCGATAAATATCTTGACTTGACGCATAGTTCTCAACAATAGAACCTCTACATGGGTAAGTTATCAATCTAATGGGATGATGGGTTTTATGAAAAACGAGGTATTATCGAGCAGTATAGCGTTTAAACAGACTTTAGCGTAATTTTCTTTATAACACGATATATCAGAGAAAAACCAAGCACATTACCGCTCAGAAAATCATGCTAAAGGGGTCGGAGCCGCCGCATTAACGTCGTCACTAACGCCATCGGTATAGCGGTTGAAGTTCTCCAAGAACATCGATGCTAGTTTATCTGCGGTTGAATCGAATGCTGCAGAATCTTCCCATGTACTTCTTGGTTGTAATATTTCTTCAGGAACGTTAGGACAAGAGGTTGGAACTTCAAAGCCAAAGCGGGCGTCGGTGGCATACGAAACATCATCTAGATCTCCATCAAGAGCAGCGTTTAACATTGCCCTGGTGTATTTTATTTTCATACGGCTCCCTACGCCATAACTTCCACCTGACCATCCGGTGTTAATCAGCCACGCAGTTGCGCCATGTTCAGCCATTTTGTCACTGAGTAAATCAGCGTAAACACCAGGATGCATTGGCATAAATGGTTCTCCAAAACAAGCAGAAAAAGTAGCCACTGGTTCAGTGATTCCAATCTCGGTTCCAGCAACCTTGGCGGTATAGCCAGAGATGAAGTGATATGCTGCCTGACTAGGAGTCAATCTACTGATTGGCGGCAACACCCCAAAGGCATCACAAGTAAGGAAAATTACGTTTTGCGGATGACCTCCCTTAGAGTCTTTAGTGCGGTTATCAATAAACTCAATCGGATAAGAACCTCTAGTGTTTTGCGTTTTTGAAGTGTCGGCAAAATCAGGAACTCCAGCATCATCGAGAACGATGTTTTCGAGAACAGTACCCTTTCTACGAGTTGTTGAGAAGATCTCAGGTTCATCTTCTTCAGACAGGTCGATTAGTTTAGCATAACATCCGCCTTCGAAGTTGAATACTCCTGTAGCACCCCACCCGTGCTCATCGTCACCGATAAGTGCGCGTTTTGGGTCTGCAGAAAGTGTGGTTTTTCCAGTTCCAGAAAGGCCAAAGAAAATAGCGGTATTTTCGCCAGTGGTATTAGCACTGCAGTGCATAGGCAAGATACCTTTTTTCGGCAAAATGAGGTTCATGATGCTAAAAATAGACTTTTTAACTTCTCCAGCATAGCGTGTTCCTCCAATAATAACTTCTCCAGCAGCATAGTTCACAATTACAAAGCATTGTGAATTCAAATTTTCATCTTCAACTTCGAGATGAGGCGCATGGTAAACAGTAAATTCAGGTTTATGTGTTGATAATTCGTCATCAGAAGGACGGATGAACATATTGCGAGCGAAAGCGTTGTGCCATGCTGTTTGATTTATCACGCGGATTGAAAGCGCCTCACTTCGTTCTGCGCCACAAAATAAATCTTGAACGAAAAGCGTATCACACCCTTCAAGGTAGGATATTACTTTGGTTTTCAATCGAGAAAAGGTATCAGCATCAGTCGAGATGTTCACATCACCCCAGTTAACATCAGACGAAGTGGTAGGCTCGTCGACAATGAACTTGTCATTCGGTGAACGCCCAGTCCTTTCGCCAGTCTCAGTAACCAATGCTTCATGGGCGCTCAGCACCCCTTCTCCTCTTTCCACAGCAAGATCAATCAAAGAATTCGCTGATAGATTCCAATGAACATCACCTGAGGGTGTAAGTCCCGAATCGGCAAGATTCCCAGATGGGACTCCAAACGCCTTGGCCATGAGGTTGCGAGCCAGAACCACTCTTAATCCATTACGGCTAAAACCATCTTTTTTTCTACAGCCAGAAACAGATAGATGTAACCCGTAACCCGCCAACGGCTTCGTATTAGTATCAGTCTCGGGTGATATTCAAATCATGGCGACGAAAGTGCGAAGCGTGGCCGATGAAGAGAAGGTCGATGATCTCCTTTCGAAACGTGCGTTCGAAAGAGGAGATGGTATTGATCTTGGAAGTTTTATTGTCACTCAAGATTTCAGTAAGGAACCCGATGGCTCTGATGGGGAAAAAGAATCTGAAACCAACGAATCAAAAAATATTGAAACCGATGAAGCGATGGGAGATATTGGAGAATTATTCAGTGCTGACGATTCAAATTCAGCAATAAACCGTGATGGGACCGTTGACAAAAAACCAGAGATGGATACTATCACAAACATCGCCGTAAAAGGTGAGAAACGCCTACATTTCGGGCTAATGATTGCTATGATAGTCACTTGGTCAGCTATAGGTGCAATAGTTGGAACTGCGCTTAATCCGATATTGGGGGCTATAGGCCTAGTATCGATGGCATTTTTTGGCTTTTATCTGGGTGAGCGTTGGATACCGCGCCCTGAGATGCACATTCTTGGGGTAACCTGGGTGATTATCTCAATGAAATTACTCTATGGTTTAGCAATTGACGCATACCATTGGGATTGGATTGATTCCAATCAATTAGGCATTACTCTACTTTCAATAGTTGGCTTCAACATCTATGTTGCACAACGATATGACGAGGATGCGATTGCAGCTCAGGCAACTTTGGTCTTGTTGGCTGTCGGTAGTGCAGCAGGGGCATTGTATGGAGAGTTTGGTATTGCAATAATGATAGCAATTGGTACGGTTGCACTTCATGGAATGGCGCTATTGCGTAATAGTGGCAACCTCGCATCTCTCGGAATTGCTAGTTCAAATATATGGGTTGGGCTCCATGCCTTGAGCAATAACTGGCAAATCTTTGAGTTACAGATTCTCTCATTTGAAAACCCCTTGACTCTTTTCTTGTTGATGTGTTTTGTGACCTCTGTAAACGCGGTAATGGCATCGCGATTTGCACGTGAAGAAAATTGGTTCAGTAAGGCTTTGAGTGGTGCTGGAATTGGAAACCCAGGCTTATGGTCAGTCTCCGTAGGTCTTGGGATGATAGGTGCCCTGATGGCAATAGCGGCCAATCGCTTAGAGACAGGATATGCTCTTGCACAACTGATAATGCTCCTTTCAGCATTTGGTGCGTCATATCTAGTTGTTAGAGGAGTTGCATGGACCAGATTAGCTCCGTTTATCTTATGGCCAGCCCCATTGCTGATCACCTTGCTAATATTGTTAGTCAATGGGCAAATTACCGCTCCATCATTCATTGGCCCTTACGCGATATTTGCAGCAATTGCAGCACTACTCACTGCAGGTGCATTTATTCGTGACCAGTCCTCTGTATCAGATCATGTTCTTTGGACTGGTTCAATCGTCATAATCATCTTGTTAACCCTGTTAATTCCAGCAGGACAATCATCAGGAGGGGCACGAATCTTACTTATTTCACAAGCCTTACTCTGGTGTGGTTTAGCAGGACTTGCAATCAAACGACAAGCCCCATCGCTTGCGGGGACTGCCGTACTTGCACCATGGCTGTGGCTGATGATTTTTGCTACTGATTTAGAATCTAGAATCATAAGTAATGATTTGATATTAATATCAATCGATATATGGGATCTTTCATACTACATGCTCTTGCTGATTTTCATGCAGATACCAATAAACCTCAGTCTCGGAAAAGCCGGAGTCAATCTTGCAGCTGGGTTGTTGGGACTATCTGAAGTCGGTGCACGATTACGCGATAGTGGCATTCTCAGATTATGGAATCTCGGATTTTTATTCGCTTTATTGTCAATCTTGATGGTCGCCAGACCAGATGGCCTGCCGGCACTTGGACTCATCGGATTGATGGGGGCGCTATTATTCACTCATACCGCAGTAATTAGAATGAACCGACATCAAGGAACACCGCGCGCCATAGTGGGAACTTGGGCCATAACGGCCATAATCCTCCAATGGAGATTCGGGCTAGCATCAGCATGGATTTTACAATTAACCATTGGTTCGTTATTGATTTTGAATTGGAGCGATAGACAAGCACATGACCAGAAACAAGGGAAAGAGGTCGACACAAATATTCTTCTCCCAGGCCAATTGATTACCTTGGTTATGGGAATAATAGGTTTGATGGCACTGATAATTTCACTAGAGAAGATAATCGCCAATCCACTATCGGGAACTAGCGATTTCTTTTCTCCAACAACGGACCTTAGGATTTTTACAATTACTCTTCTTATTGCTATATCTATACTATATCTCCCACGTGCCTCACGTTTGGAAAAACTTCTCCCCCCGGCCCTTGCATCTACATCAGCATTGGTAGCCATGCTTATCGCAGCCTCAGTATTTGAGGATATGATTAGCATATCACTGTCTGTGATTGGGTTTGTTAGTACAGGAGTATGGCTAGCAGCCCAAGGTGAGATACGTTCTGGAATCACAGCGGTCGCAGAGAAAAAAGACCGAATAGAGCGCCTGGAGGCGAAGAAAGAACTAGTGAAAAGCGCTGGATCTTCGGCTAGTGGAATAAAGATGCTAGATCCAGAATTATTAGAACTTGAAAGCAAACAAAAACAACGTGCATCGAGACGTTCGATTAGTGACGAATATGATCTAGAAGCAGGGGACATCCATCACCAACCAACTATTGTAATCACTTTCATTATCGTTACTATACTTGCTAGCGCTTGGTTAGCATATGTTTCAGAGTATAGTTTGTTATTGATATTATTTGCTAGTATTGTCAGCATTTTATTCATCGCAATCGCCAGGTGGCGCTCAAACCAGATAGGCTTGCAATTACCTGATTTCGCTGGAATCGAAATGCCAATTGCAATTGCGATGGGTGGCCTTGCACTGATTCAGATTACCAGCAGACTTAGTCCAGGTGTAGTCGAACAAGCAGACCAATGGGGACAACTAACCCTATTCCTCGCTCTAATTTCATTAGCAGGAATTGGATTATTAGGCCGTGATGATTTGGGATTGCGTATACCTTCTGCACTTGAGGGCGTCGTCATACTGATGGCTATCACAAGAATAGTCAGTTCATTGATGGGTGTAGATTCACTTAGAATCGATCCTACCTTCTTTTCCGATTCCTCTTGGCGTTTTCCATTCACTGTAATAGAAATCTCTCTTCTATTGATTGTAATTTTAGATGCTTGGGTCGAAAACGAACGTAGGGTTCGGGGAATGCCAGATCACAGGGGCGCAGCTGGTAGAATGGCATGGATGGCCATAATTGCAATGGTTTCAGTTGGACCTGCCGCCCTGTTAGTCGCCTTTTTCGGCGGATATCGAGGATGGAATTGGCTACAACCAGGCGTGGTAGTCGGTGCAGCCCTCGTATTGGTATGGTCGTGGAGTAATCTCGCTTTCTGGATAGATCCACTTCTTGGAACCACTCCATTCATCTCACTTACTATCGGAGGGGCTGCAATAGCGTTCGTAGTATGGAGCATCCAGTCCAATAATGGATTATGGACTGCATCTGGCATTTGGACATCTCACCTTTTACTTCCCGCAGCAATATTTTCTTTGAGAGATGGTGCTGACGAGTGGCTAGTAGTTGCGATAATCGTAGTATCAATGGTTTCTTGGATCTCAGGAGTAATTGCCCTAAGGCGAGGATTCAGAACACTTGGCGCTATTGACTTGCTATTGGCATGGCTCATAGCTGGTAAGTTATTGATAGCAGGCGCAAGTATATTGATGGCTTTGACGATGTTAATCGCAACTGCGGCGTTACTAGGCGTAGTGACATGGCTAAGTCAGGCACGAGAAGACGAGTTGGCAGTAACTTGATCAGGGAATCAACGTCTTTCTAAGCAGAGTCTCAATTTGTTGAACAATCAAAAGATAAGGTTCTTCATCAATTCCTGCAGCAAGCCGTAAACTAATATTCGTCTTTGCTTCTGTACCGGAATTACGTACACCAATGGAGTAGTTTTCTCCAAGTACCAGTAATAGATTAGCCTCTCCAGAAACCGGTTTCATTTCCGGGCTATCCAGGCTACCAACAATGATAGCGAATACTTTAATCGCAAGCTCATTCTTACCATCCCAAAGACTTCTATCTGTGCCTTTAATCGAAATACGTTGCTTGAATCCACGTTGCATTGCAGCGATTGGAGATTTTTTAGCCATCGCCGACAAAACCGCCATCAAAGTAGCACTTCCATCGCCGACTAATACAGATTTATTTTGATCCAGAGGGTGCTTTTTCGGGAGGACAATATGCCCGGAGTCTTCAACACCTAGGCAATTAGGAAGCGCCACCATATCCAGAATTCCTCTACCATTAGCATGAATCGAACGTAGTGCTGCTGAGAGCCAGCGGTCTCCAACAGCAGTCTGTATAGCAAGAACTTCAGCGTCTAGCCTTGTCAGAGATGTCAGCAAAGATAAATCGGATTCGATTGATGCTGCTAATTGAAATGGACCTTTTGCAGTACGTAGTATGATGTCAGCCATTTCATCACCATCTATCACCTCGAATCCAAGTTCGGTTGAGCGAATCATCAAGCAACGGTCACCATCTCCATCTAGCGCAGCACCGACTACCAGTCCCGGGGGTTGTTTTCTTAGTGATTGAATTAACAGGTGGGGAGAAAGAGCGGCTTCTTCAAAAGTCCACTTATCGGTTGGTGATAATTCACCAGCACCACAGTTCAGATTCATATCTTTAGCCTTGTGAGAAACCTCTTGGCACTCTATTCCATATTCGTTGATTAGATCGGATAGCCATGCATGCGGTGCACCCTTTGAACAATCAAGTAATAGTGATTTACTTAGGTGATTTCCAGCAATTGGCGCATAATCATTAGTTCTATTTCGAAGGTTTTCTTTGTGCAGAGAATCCGCAGAAAATTCCGACGAGGGGAGAGAGTATGTTTTCAAATCCTCAAAATCAAAATCCTGATCTTCAGCAGCGATTTGTTCAACAAGATTTGACAACATCATTTCGATTTCTGGAGTTGTTTTGTAACCATCTCGGTCAAAAACTTTGATTCCAGAGTCAGAAACAGGATTGTGACTGGCGGTAATCATACAACCAATATCTCCGCCTTGAGTAAGCAAAGAATGATGCAGTGCAGGAGTTGCACAAATACCTCCATGAACAACAGTCATTCCTTCCATTTTCAGACCTTGAGTAAGAGCTTCAACCAATGTCTCATTACCAGGACGGCGGTCCCACCCGATTACAACAATACCATTTCTTTCCTGCCAGATAGCCAAAGCCTGACCTAAGGTGCGCATCAGAGTTGGAGTTAGAATTCTCTCATTTTGAATCAAAGCAATAGCATCGCTTTCAGAAACAGTATCAAGACTTACCAGTCCGCGAATACCATCGGTACCGAAAAGCATCAAATCACCTGTGAACAGAACCATTACCGTGAATTCCAGTAACAGTGGCATTTGGATGGACAAACGAAGCAATTCCTAGAATAACACCGGGGTTAGTGACTGCATTACATCCAAGTTGACATTCTTCTCCTAGCAAAGCTCCGAATTTTCTTAGGCCCGAATCGCTTTTTTCATCTCCTAGACGTAGATTGACATTTTTCCCATCGTTCCTTAAGTTAGATAATTTCACACCCGCTCCAAGGTTCACTCCACTCCCTAGGATTGAATCTCCTACATAGTTGAAATGAGGTGCTTTCGCTTTCGATAGTAGAATGCTATGTTTGGTTTCAGAGCAGTGCCCAACCACTGCATTTGAACATATCCAAGAGTATTGACGGATATATGCACCTTGCCGAATTGAGGCATTAGGGCCAATATAAGCGGGTCCAATTATGTAAACTCCAGGTTCGATATTAGCGGAATTATCGATATACACTGGTCCATTTGTTTCATCCGAATCAACACCATGGCGTAAGTTTGAGCCAATAGTTTGTAGTAAAACATCTAATTGGGCTTTCAAACCATCTTCAGAATCAGGCTTCAAGGCCATCCAAGGCAGAGAATGATCTAATTGAGGGACATGCCCGTCGCCAGATTGACGATTTGGCCAAAGCCCATCATTTGAGCACTCATTTGGTATCTCCATACACTAGGCGAGGAGACAATCTGTAATGACCTTTCACCACTTTATCATTAAATTGGCGAATACAATCTCTTTCCAGTTGAGTTGTCGAGCTTGAATGATATACTGCTCTTCATGTATCTTGGAATAAAGAAACCGATCTTCCTCGTAGTCAAGCCATGGTTTCTCATTCTTCTTTCATTCGAGAGATAGTGAACAATATCTGCGGCTAGGCAGGCAGGATTTTCTCTGACATATTCAACAATCTCTAGCTTCAATCTCTCTAATCGGGCACTCCGCTGGGAGCCTCTTCCTCGCATGAATAACCATTGGGGCGGGTATATATTGATGGTTCAAGGGAGCCCCCCGGGCTCCCATCGGAAGATAAAAAAACTCTGTTTTTAGCGAAACTAGAGGGTTTTTAGTATGGAGTCCCATTTCTTAGAAGACCCCCTTCTAAACATTTCATCATGGAAAGTACGTTGTGCCATATGAGCACAACGAATGATTTTACCCCGGCTATCATAACACCCATATTTTGTATGTATTGGGATGATGATTGAAGAGAGGTCGAGGGCTGGTCCATTTGCCGTAGGAATCTCAATTTCTACTGTTTCTTTTATTCCATCCCATGACATCTCCTCAACAGTTGGATAACCAATTTCAAAATTGTTTTCTAGCCGGATAACTCCCTCTGCGGCGCGAACAGGCCGCCAAGACCCCCGATTTCCTCCATCTAGCCACCCGATTAGGTCTTTCATTTCCTGAACTCCGACCATAGTGAGGTGAGAAACCTCCCACCAACCTGGGCTGCCAGCTATTGTTACATGGTGAATACCGGGCTGAACTTCACGAGAATCCAGACTATCTGACCAAGTTCGACAAAGCCCCTCAAGTCGAACTGGGATTAGGGGCAAATCAGGAGCCATTATGTCTGCAAGACGATAAGGATTAGCTAATTCTCCGGCAAGAAGCAGAGGCCGTTTATCTGAAAGATTTATCATCTTCTCCAGAGATTCACCATTTTCTGTTTTGTGATTACCAATCCATGATCTCAATCCATCGAGGTCAAGCGATTCAGAATCAGGCATTTCGGGGGTGATTAGCGTGACTATTTCTCGATTTGAAAACAGCATAGGCGTTGTAGGCAAAGGCAAAGGCGAGTTGGTTTGTGAATACTGCCAAAGCCGAGGTGAAGATGAACCCATAACCTGTCCACTAGAGTCGATATGAAGATATTAACTCAAAGAATGAACCTTGGAATGTGGCGTGAAATAGTCGCGTGAGAAACTACTCCAACCAAACACCCTTCTCCATCTACTACTGCTATTTGGTTGAGGTCATGAGTTAGTAATAGGGCAGCAGCCTTCAACAAGGGAGTATCAACTCCTACCTTCAAAGGCGGAAGATTCACCAATTGCTGAGCTGGAATTGCGTGCATCCAAGCGACATTGCGATTGACGGTTTTATTCGCAATCATTTTGAGAATATCAACTGCATGAATTCTACCCATTGGAATTCTATACTCATCGACGATAAAGATATGATCCCAATTATTTATGGTAATCTTTTCTAATATTGTTGCTAATGATGCCTGATTTGATAGAGCGTGTGGCCGTTCCATAACAGCTCCACATTTCACAGATCTAGCAGCCTTCTTTCGCGAAATCATATTTTTTGCTTTTCGGGTCGGTTTAGTGATGGCCATTCTTCATCCTCCGCGGCCCGTGGCCAGCCAACTTCCTATTTGAAGGCTTCAATTCCTTGAACCCAGAGAAGTCGGGACCCCACTCTTCGTTTACGTCACGGGACATAAAACACGAAAACGAACATTCAATGAGGATGAGTCGCCGGTAGCATATTTGATGACGCAGATTCAAGCGGATATTTTAGCCCGATTGAGCACCATGTCCGGCTATGAATTAACCCTTGAAATTGATGGTATTTCCCGGGAAACAGGCCTTGCTGCTGCGGAAATCGACTCACAAATTGCATTCTACAAAGCACATGGAGCAGTACAACAGCAACAACAAGCAATACCAGACTTTGAGCCGACCGCTGTTAAAGAGATGGTAGATTTATCAGGCGCTCAAAGTTTGGCAAGAGCTCCAAGATTCATTGATCAACCAGAAAATTTTCGCCTGAAATACGACCCCTCAACACAAGGCATCGAAAAGCAATCACAGATACAACAAGCGATAATGTGTGAATCGTGCGGCTCTCCATTAGGAATACCGGCAATAAGACCAATCGAAGTAACCTGTCCTCAATGTGGTGCTAAAGCTCTGTACTCGGTTTGAATTCAAATTCCCCAATATTTTTCGCCTTGGGCTTGCCTTGCTTTCAATCCACGTAATATAGTCGTAGTAATCCACAATAAAGCAATCCACATCATTGGCTCAAGAAGGTCATCAAAGATACCCTTGACACTGAATTCATATGATTCACCGGAGAGAACATTTGTAGCGATTTCAAGTCCCTTATTGAGTACTGAATATACGACCATTGCGAACACACCGAGCATAATCAACCGGCCAGAGAACGAACCGCGCTTCAGTCTTAGAATTAAAAATCCAGCAGTAGACGTCAAGAAAGCAATTACCAGCCATGCTAAAGATGATCGGAATACTGACATCCATAACAAACTAAACGTTGTGTTGCCGGCCAATTCACTATATTTGGTAAAACCTTCAGCCACCGCGAAAATCGCACTAAACACGGTAGATGCCCATAGCAAAGAGGAAAACATAGCAGTATCTGCATTTTCTCGCATCTCTTGAACTACTCTGCCTACTGTTGCCTCAAGTCCTAATCCCTTAGAGAGAACGAACAAACCGAGAATTAGAGGTAATGCACCAATGACAATACCTCCGATTTCATTTGGCAGCATTACGCCTAGTCCAATAATCGCTAATACAGTTCCAAGAGGGACTAGCATTTTTGCCCTCCACTTAGGGTCCTCAAGCGCTTTTACAATGTAATAATAGGTGCCTTCAATTCCTTTTGATTGTTTGACAATTATTTTCTCAACGTGGTCTATTCTTACCTGGCTGGTGATTATCGGTAAAACGGCTTCATCTTCTGCCCCATCGGTAACTAGAACGGCAACATCTGGTTGAAACTCGGTTACAACTTCTTCCAATTGGGCAGCAATAGCGCGGTCAGATCTCAATCCAACCTTCTCATCACCGGTTAGAATTGCAATTTCTACATCGTCACCTTCAGCATTATTTTCTGCTAAAGCATCATGCTGGTGAAGAGCGCCAAGTATTGCATTGGTATCACTTTCTTCAGGATCAGCAATTCCAAGTCGTAGGGCTGCAGTCAAAACCTGTTTACGGCCGATTACAGGTCCACGGATGGCAGTCTTGATACCGAGGTCATTATCGCGATCTACAGTAAGTACAAGCGTCCTAACCATCACATTTCACCCCGGATATAGTAACCTGAGACTCTTCGACTTCATCAAGCATCGGGCGCGTTGTTTGACTCAACGGCCTCTTCATTAACCGCTTGTTGCTTCCGTCGGCGTTGTTTTGCTCTAACATACTTTAGCGGGTGGTCCATCCAGATTTGGTCACAGAGAGAATCATCACCTCTTGCAACTGGACAATTGTGATTTAACTTCAATTTACTACATCCTGAAGGCGTATATTCGTGATCATAAACATGACCTACCTGATACGTAGTTACAGACTCAGAGAAGTCAGGAGCCGGGCGGAAAAACTCAACGCAATTCTCTCTTGGTAACCCAACAGTTCTAGATATTGCTGCCAAAAACACTCGGCCAAAATGATTGACATTCACAGCATCTGCTAATTGGCCGATAGCATTTCTCATACAAGGCGGCCAATCGTCTTTTCCAGCCCCTGATATTTCGATTGCCTCACTTTGTCTCGCAGCCACTAAACCAACAACCATGCCTACCGGTTCAGCCAATCTCATAGCTAATTCGTTATTTATGCCAGCCATTATCTCCAGAGCTTGTTTTTCAATATCTAGCTTGATTCTTTCACGTAATAGCCGCGCCAATTTACCAGAGGACGAATATGTCCGCTCCTCATGTAACGTGACCCAACCATCCTTGACATCACAATTAGGTAAACGCCAGCGATCTCCACTGATAGAAGGACATATTTCTATGAAATCAGTCAGGCCAATTTGCCAAATTCCGTTTTCTTCCACTCGAACTAGAGAGAGGTAGGTATTTGCTACAACAGGTAAATTATCCAAATCGACCGCTAACAATTTTTCGGCTCTAGCAGCTTCTGCTTGAGACCAGCGCGAAATCAATCGTTCATCTTCACTGGCACAGATTACCAATCGCGCATAATAATAAGAAAACGCTTCTAAAACCCTGCCATTTTCAGTATGTATGTCGCCCATTGCAGCAGCTTCAACACCCTCATCACTATCCACTGTATCTATCAAACGCATACGCCCTCGCCGTCGAGATAGATCTAGTGCAGCACCATCCAAAAGCACGTCGAGATCAATACCATTCTCGGCCGCTAAGTGGGTAATCCATGGTCCAGCTTGAGGCAGAAACGGATAACGAGCAAGGCTCACCGCATCTTCCAAAACCGGTATCTGCATTGGCGTCGGCACAGATGTCGGAGTAAGCATGAGCACCATCAATGCTGTCATCATTACTTTGACATGACACGGTCTGGACGGAGTATGCCCGGCGATCAAATCGCTGATCAAATCGCATTACAGGGTGCGATTAGAGAATACTTTTCCTGGGACGTCAGAGATGATATACGCAGCGCCCGTCAAATGAGCCAAACCCTAATTGGCGACTATGAATTAGACTTGAGAAAATATGACCATATAGGAATAGTTGGCGCTGCAGCAGAAGTGAAAGATGTTCAGAATTCAACTGCTGAATTATTGATAGTAGCCGATGGTAGCCTTGGTGCAATAACTGAACTTTCGCGAGTAGGCCTTTTGGTTAGTGATGCTGATGGAGCGCCCCATATACAGCGAGCAGTCGAAAATCGAATACCAATTGCACTACACGCACATGGGGATAATTTGCAGGACTGGAAGAAATTTGCAGCAACATTTTCAGAACGTTATCCGCTTATTTTAACACATCAAACACCAATCGAAATCGAGGGCATGATCAACGTTGGCGGATTCACTGATGGCGATAGGGCAATATGTCTCGCACTAGCATTTGGGGCACCATACAAATCTATTCAACTGATAGGCTTCAAAACAAACGCTGTAGGGAAATGGAGCGGAGTCACCGATAAAGCCCTAAAATTGAAAAAACTACGATGGATGGAAAAAATAATTCAAGATTTAGGTTATGGTGAGCAAATTGGATAAAAACAAAATAATCTGGCTGGTAGCTATTGTTTTTATCAACGGACTTTGGGCGGTTATTTCTGATAATGAAGTTCCACAATCAATCAACCGAACTGGTGCTGATTTTTCCGAACAAAGAGACACTGTAATCGAGGGAGTGATAGGCGAATCTCCAATTCCAGTTAGATTGGAATGTAATTTCATACCGATACAGGAAACCACTTCCGAAATCGGCTGGGACATAACAAAAGATGGCAAGACAATAGCATCATGGCGGGGTATCGCAGGGGACACCTGCAATGGATGGGAGGGAGAGTTAATGCCTGGCGATTATAGCGTAAATACGATTTCAAATGAAAGTGGTGAAGCAACAATTACTCTCTATCTTGCGCCATTTAAGTCCATACAATTCACCGGCCATCTTCTCTTCACTCTTACTTTTTTTACCATAGTTGGTCTTGAGATTGTAGGTAAAAAATATTGGCCTAAGAAAAAGAAACCGGATAAAGAATCGATACTGATGTTTGAAAAAACTCCATCTTTCGACGAAGAAGGTATTTGGCAAGATCCAATAAAACCACTATAATCAGAGGAAGTCAGACAAAGACATTTGTCTAGCCTTATCGTTATTGAAAAGGCTTTCAACACTACCAGCCAACCACTCGACATTTTGCCTGGTATAGTTATCGACACCGTATGTTTCCATAACGTGCCTAGTCACCTGGATATATTTCCTTACGGCACCTTCTGTCACGGTGAGTGCGAGGTTACCGTGACACAATTTGCCTTCACCCCCGCCAAATCTTTGCGAACCCGAATTCATACGGGCGGGTTGAATGCACTTACTAGCTAACGGCATTCGGCGGTAAGAATGACCACAGGACAAGCATCTAACTTTTTGTTTGGTAAAAGCCACTAGATTTCCCCGTAAATCCGGAAGGAAGTGAGATCTGATAACACTACTCGCGACTACTCTTACATCGACTCCACGTAATTTTTGCCCGAGTCGTAATTGACCATTCATCTTGTCAATCATAGTCTCAAGTGTTTTGTAAGCCGAAAGCGTAGGGCCTTGGGCAATATTTGAGCAACTATGCGTATATCCATATCCCCTCACAGCGGCAATTGTACCTAGCCGCCTCTCAACAAAATCCATCATGCTTTGAATCTCCTTTGGATGAGGCTGATTCAGCGTAGCCTCGTAAAAGCCGCGCTCATAAAACCAAGCGGAATCAACATTCAAAGCCTCTTTATCGACTTCTGTGGGATTCAATCTAGTTGTAAGAACAAGTGGAGCATCCATTTGCCCTCCTCTATTAGCCGGCAGAATTTCTCTACTAAAGTTCAATAAGCCATCCATTAGCAATAAAATCGCATCTTCATCACCATCACAATTACGTCTTTTAGCGGCATGAAACATAGGATGCGCATAACCCCCCGAGGTGTTAGACCAACCGATTATTCTACTGAGAACTCCACCGGATGTGTGCGGAGCAAGAGCGATAATTTGGTGACCAACAAGATCGATGGGTTCTGATACATGGTAGAAAGCATCCATGCCATAAAATCTAACGAGTAATTCATCGATAAAACAGGCTGTACGCACTAGATGATCTGCAGCACCCTTTGCAACCACAAAATCCTGAGGTAGAATCTCAAGCATTTGATTATCATCAAGTAACTCATCACCTTCAATATCGATTAGGTATCCAAGTTCCTTGATAATCTTCCAAGGAACTCCAATTTCCTTCGGCGTGAAGTGTGAGAGTGGGACGTCGCTCATATCATATCTTACTGTACCATCTCTGAATACGGGAAGTTTGAATTTCGCTCTAAGAAAACCTTTCTCCATCGCCTCTGGTGTTTGATCACGACTCATTAATTTCTTGAGGCATTTCATTCGTTCTGGAATACGGTCAAGCCCTAGATTCAATCTTGCATCCTCTGCAATATCCTCTACAGGAACAGTTTGTAATTCCCCCCTGCGCCGAGCGCCCTTTCGCTGTGCAGAAACCTCTTTTTCAGTTCTACCTCCACAATTTTCGCCGATTATTTTCTCACCGTGTTCGTTCCGTTGACGATGGTGACATCTTAACATAGGCGATCTACGTCCGCATTTACTGCATTTACGAGAACCTAATTGAACCCTAATCTCTTTCTTCAATAATGCATTTTTCATCAATCTTTGATTACCACCATTGATGTCGAGAGGAAATAGAGAATGGACGACTGGCTTTTCACGCGGCGCAGCTTTTTCAGGCCGCCCCATACGTGTTCCAATGCGCACTGGCGCGGCATGCTCTAGTCTCAAATCACTAACTTTTCGAGCAATCCACAATGAGCCATCTACCAGATGGTCATCGTAGAGTGTTTGAGAATTGAGTAGGGCTTTTGAATCTCTGCAACCTTCATCTAAAACCTCATCAGCAGCATTTCTACCAATGGCATCAGTTTCAGCTATGGTGAGTCCCTTTTGTCTAGCGCTTGTTTCAGCAGCAATCCTCGCAGACGACTTTTCACGATTGAGTTTTTCTAGTCGTTCATTTTCCTCCTCAATAATAGAGAACGCATTTCGCAATGAAGAAATCCTTGCTTCAGCCAAAGGAATAACTTCAGCGATTTTCCGCGGAGACTCACCATCGGAGCTAAAGCCCATGCCGTCAAGCATCGCTTGCCATCCTGATGTGATAATCAAATCATCACCATCATGGTGATGCCTTAGCCCCAATAGCAATGCTGTAGACTTCGCTAGCCCATGTAATCTCATAATCCAACGGCAATCTCTGGATTCAGGAAAAATATCCGCTGCGATATTATACTCCTTTCCAGGTATTTCTTCCCATCGAAACTCCTCCTCTTCTTCTGGAAGAAGGGTTGTCATAAGTCGCGAATTCCATTTGGCTACCGCCCCCTTTATTCTGAGGCACATCCTTTCTGGAGCCGGGTAGGCTTTAACTCCACTTTCCAAGCCGATATCAGGGGTATTTTCTATCGTTGCCGCAGCGATCATTTCTGAAATTGCAGGAACCCATTCTAGTGGTAAATCTTTCCACCAAGGGTTGTTTGCTGGAGGAAGTGATGTTTTAAATCTTAATGAAACCGCTTTACTGGAAGCCCAATCGGGAACTAATACCCGAAGTGCATCAAACCACTTCCGTTTTGCATAGAACAACCCTCCGTCTAAATCAGACCCCCCTGGGAAACCACTTGGCATATCAGAGCGCACAGCGCCAATTATCTCGCAAAAATCGACAACATCTTTCTCAGTAGCAAGTGCCTCGAGGAGATCTGCGGCCCACCAATCAATGTTGTAGCCAGAAGGAACTAGCTTCTTGTTATTTTCAAGAAACTCACCATACCCGATTACGATTTCACCATTGTCCCAAATCGATGAAACCCTTTCGCTTAGAATACCAAGTGACGCGGCATCATCGAATCTCAAAAACCTTCCATCGTCCAGTATTACCCATGGACCTTCTGCAACATCACACGGAGTAACTGCACAGGCTTTCCCGGGGCGTTCGATTTTCATTTGAGTTCCTACTGCAAGAAAATCATCCATGACTGCCATACTAGCAGCATTACAGGAGGCAGCGGCTAGTCCTGAAGGCCTAGCTCTGCCATATCGTAAACGAAATCCTCCCGCGCGACTAGGGCTACCAAAAACGGGCCTCCCAGCAATAATATCCTTCATGAATTTCTTGATTTGTGGCACTTGACGCGACTTGAAGCCATGCTTATCCCCATCCCCATCCTCCTTATTTCGATTAGCAAATTTACTAATAAAATCCCACCCTGGGACATTCATCCTTTCAGTATGACGTTGAATTTTAGGGGCTTTTAGACACATACCTTCGCCAATTACCAACAGAACTCCACCTCTCACACGAGGCTCATCGATATTTCTCACTCTACCGTATCCTGCGCATTCAATGGTTTCTGTAGATTCACCGTTAATCATTACCGGACACGCTTTGACGATTTCTTGAATTTCCTCAGGAGACGGGCGATACTGTAAATTCCCACGGTAAAGTGCAAATTCTTCTTTGACACGTTCTATTTCTGGTTGGGTTGGTTTGTACGAATCAATACCCAATTTTCTTCGAATCATATCGGCGATTAGAACCGCCAGTGCTTGTGCAGTCCCTCCCGCTGCTCTTATCGGGCCAGCAAAGTGGACTGAAACGAATTGAGAACCATCGAGATTTGCAAGCAATCTGACTTCACTAATTCCTTCTAGGGGCGCAACAAGCACTGCTTCAGTTAGGATAGCGAGGCCAACCCGTAATCCGACGTCAATACTCATCTGAGTACCTCTCCCTTCATCCCTGCATCTAATCGCAACTTCTTCAGCCATTCGAATAGCGGTGGTTTCACGATCTTCATTGGCAAGCATCACTCTGATATCTTCTGCAATTTCTAACCCTTCAAGATGATTAATCAATAATTTCTCTGTTCTTCCAGCCAAATCCGAAGCGCGCGGAATTTCAACAAATGTCTGATGGTCTAAACCCTTCGAACGCGCCCTTTCAGCAATTGCGTATGCCTCGTCAGCCCTGTCGTCCATCCATGAATGATAGTCATCAATCTCCTTCTGTAGCACATCCAAATCAAGTCCGATAATCGGATTATGACCAGTTGTTGGCGCAGTGACTACCATGACGACCTGCTATGCCTATTGGCGACACCTTATGAGGAATCTCTCAATTCAGAAATCTCGTTCGCAAGGTCTATCGACAAGCGGGTGGAGCACTGGGCATGACGGTTCCCGAAGGTATGCGTGCAAATCCCGGTTGGTTAGAGTTAGTAGAGTTGGTGAAAGATCTGGCGTTTCTCGATGGCGGTGATGATGAAGCATTCACTCTGGCTAGCGGCAGAACAAGTCGCTGGTTTTTCGACATGAAACCCGTCATGATGCACCCTCATGCCGGGCGCTTACTAGGGGAACTGATGAATTCTCGTTTGGATGCTTTGGGTTGTGATTTTGTTGGCGGGTTAGAATTGGGAGCAGTGCCGTTAACAGCACTGGTTATAGCAACAGACATGTCATCACCCCGACTTGGATTCATGGTCCGTAAAGAGGCAAAGGGGAGGGGTGGACGCAAGACGAACAACCCCCCAGGCGTTGAAGGTACATCCATTGCAGACGGAGGTAAGGTCGTGATTCTTGAAGACGTAACGACTACTGGTGGTTCAGCGATTAAGGCGGTTGAAAGAATAGAGAGAGATACCGCTTGCGAAGTTATTGGCGTGATTAGTATCCTTGATCGCGAAGAAGGCGGAGCACAGGCATTCCGTGATGCTGGAATACATTTTGAGAGCTTACTTATTCGAACCGACATATCAGGATAGGGGTCTATTTGCGATACATCGAACTTTCAAATACCGCGAGTGAAAATATCGATTTTCATTATGCTAAAGGAGCAGATAGGCTTGCAACCCCCTGGCAAGTTGCTATTAGCAGGGCGGATTTTCTAGCAACTCTCTCGATACCAGAAGGTCCTATTTTAGATCCTGCTTGCGGAAGCGGAATACAGATGGCTGCATTTTCCAAAGTTCTTTCTCGGCCAGCACTCGGAATCGAATTAGACGAGAATACAGGCGAATTTGCAGCACAAAATATCGGCTCAGTATTGGTTTCATCCGCTGAAGTCACAGGAAGTAGTGGCATTATCATCGGCGATGGAAGGGAGGCTAAACTAGCACTTGAAAGCGCAGGAATCTCCGAATCAATCGGCTTCCTTCACCTTGATCCTGCAAGACCAAAAAACTCACGCACCCATGGGCTTGATGAAATGGCACCGCAGATCGGAGAGATATTATCCGCATGGCAACCATATATCGCTACAGGGGAACGTGGGCCTGCAATAATGCTCGACTTATCCCCTCGATTAACCGATAGTTTACGTTATGAAGTTGAAGAAATAGTCGACTCGATTTGGCCAAAGATTGGACGAACTTGGGAGTGGACAAGTAGGGGAAGAGGCAGAATAGATCGCCTTTCGCTATGGTTAGGCGCAGCCTCATCCAGTGGAATAGAACGTAGATTTGTTAGAATACCCCCTGATTCAGGCCCCACTCTAACTATCGAAGGAGATGGTAGGCAGGGAGATATTGTCGTATCAAAGAAAAACTCAAAACCCGGGGACATGATAGCAATTATCGACTCTGCATTAGTTGAATCTGGCCTGGTATATTCATGGTTTGAGCAAGTTCTATCCGGGCAATCAGTGGAATGGTTAGACGTTAAGGGCAGGAGGCCAATGATTAGACACGGGGGGCTATTTGAGTTGCCAGCACCAGAGCATAATTTATTGATTCAGGCTAAAGGACGCGTAATGGCGATTTTCCAAACACCATTAGATGAAGAGAAACTTGAATTGATTATAGATAAAGCGCAGGCCAAATCTATTGGAGATATTCGCGTTCGAGCGAGAGTTGATCCAAGGGACCAACCTCGATTCCAATCAATGCTTGATAGGTGCTTAGACGAGCGAGCAAAAGGCAGAGGATTTCTTTGTAATGATTTGGTAGACGGAACATTACTATTGTGCTTGGTGAAATGAACTATTACTATTAGTAAAAAGGACACTGCGAGGCACTCTCGTAGTAAAGGGCACCTGTACTCCATCGCGGTATTGATATATGGGGGGTCTGTCGGTTCGACGCTCGACATTGTGTTGGTACGCACTTGAAGGTGATTGCATGGCAAAAGAACAAGACCTAGGCGACGATTTCTCCTATCTGATAAGAATCGCGAATACCGACATGGATGGTCTCAAGCCGTTGAAGACTGCATTGACTTCAATTAGGGGCGTAGGTGACCGAACAGCAGCTCAAATTTGTGAGCACGTAAGCGTCGATCCATCTACTCTTGCAGGAACTCTTTCCAAAGAGCAACAAGATTCACTCAGAGAAGCACTTGAGAATTATAATCAAAACGTCCCACTATGGATGTTAAACCGCCAAAGAGATTTGGAGTCTGGCGATGAATTACATCTAATTGGGCAGGATTTGATGTTGATGAATGATGATGATATTTCACGCCTCCGTGCAATCAAGGCATACCGTGGTATTCGCCATGCTGGAGGACACAAAGTTCGAGGACAGAGAGGCCGTTCCAATGGTCGATTTGGACTCACTCTTGGAGTTCAGAGGAAGAAGTGATAGGGGGATATTAGAATGGGACATCCAAAGTTTTCAAGACCTAAATTCGACACACCATCTCATCCATGGAAAGCCCAGAGGATTGAGGAAGAGCATGCAATCGGTGCCAACCACGGCCTGAAGAACATGAGAGAGATATGGAAGGCTAAATCCCAACTCCGTCGTCATCGACGCCAAGCTATGAAGTTGATTGGTAGAGTAGATACTACTGAAGGGCACTGGTCTCGTGAGAAAGAGGCGCTTTTGCAATCAATGCATCGTAAGGGTTTAATCTCTTCAGATGCAATTATTGATGACATTCTTACACTATCAACTGAAGATATTCTTAATCGAAGATTACAAGCTCAAGTTTACTACAAAGGATTGGCCTGTTCAATGAAGCAAGCCCGACAATTAGTAATTCACGGACATATTTGCCTAGGAGACCAGAAGGTCACCATTCCTTCTTATGCTGTAAACAGAGACGAGGAAGAAATAATTCGCTATCACCCAAGCAGTATGCTAAATGATGAGAATCATGAAATCCGCCAAACCATCATGGGAATGCGCGAAAATGCTGAATATGCTGAGGAAGAGGTAGATCCTGAATTCAATAACAAAGATGCTTCTAAGGTTAATGAAGCAGCTGGCACGGCTCCAGCAGCAGAAGACACAATTCCAGCAAAGGACGGTGACCAATGATGTCCAGAAAAGCAATTGTAAACATTTTCTCATCATACAACAACATCCTCCTTACTGCCACTGACTTAACAGGGGCAGAAACCATTGCAACTTGCTCTGGTGGGCAAGTTGTGAAGTCGAGCAAAGACAGTGGTGGCCAATTCGCAGCAACAAGAGCTGCAGAAAAGATGGCGGATCACTTGAAGGAGAAGGAGTTTACACAAGTTATTGTGAAATACCGCGCTCCTGGCGGCAACAAGTCTAACAATACAGGTCCTGGCGCTCAAGCAGCAATCCGTGCACTTACCCGTGCCGGTGTTGTGATAACTAGGATTGAAGATGTAACTCCTATCGCTCACGATGGGACAAAGAGCAAGGGCGGCCGTCGTGGCCGTAGGGTTTGAGGTGATTTCAATGAAAGCACAGATAGTTGATGGCTGGCCTAAGGAAAACCGAATCCGTATCTTGATTTCAGATAGCGATGCATCCGAAGTAAACTCCCTAAGAAGGACCATTCTTTCAGATGTTCCTAAGATGGCTATTACCAAGGTTAGAATCGAGCAAGGCACCACTGTTGATGACAACGGAGCAACCATGGAATCGATTAATGTATTACCAGATGAGCAATTAGCACATCGCTTAGCTATGGTACCTATTCCAACATTCCTTGATGAATTCCTCTTCCCTGAAGACGATCCTAACAACGAGAATCTTGTTGAAGATCAATGGGGTAGTCCTCAATCACAAATTATCTACCATTGCTCGGTAAAAGGACCTGATGCAGATAGTGGCGATGAGTTCAAAGTTGTTCATGCAAGCGATCTTAATGTTCTAGGAGAAAGCAAATTACAAATTCTAGATGAGCATGCAAGGATTCCTTTGACTCTACTAACTCCAGGGCAATATCTTGAATTCTATGCATATGCGTCTTTGGGCCGCGGTAGGGACCATGCAAAGTGGGCTCCTGCAGCTGCTGTAGGATTCGAACCTCGTAAAATTGCCAAACTCGATAAAGCACGCAAGGCAAAGGTACTATACGACCTAGAATTAACACTCTCAACTGGAAAAGCTGTTGATGCAAAATTATTCACCAAGAATATTTGCGATGACATCGATGATGTAATCGCTCTTCAACGTGCAATGTATCAGGTAGGAGATGGCACTGGACGAGAAGACGATTTCGATAATGCAATTATCTTTGAAGACGTCCCTGGCGAGTTTGTTCTTTCTTTCGAGGGAGATGGTTCACTAGCCCCGGCAACAATATTCAATTATGCAGTTAAGGAATTAGCTAGCCGATTCGATAAGATTCAGCAACAAGTTGATGTAGCATTGGCTTGATTGTTCAACGTACCAACGCTGATGTGCGGTAAGCAACTGCGTGATGTATGGCAGAGTCAACAACTCACGTTGGCGGACATATCACATTGCTATTTTCGATTAGTGACGACGCTTTACTGCCAAGAAGGCAGGGTTCTAGGGGGGCAGGTCTCTGTTTGAAGGACGGAGTAAAAGTAACAGTCGAAAGATATGAAACTGATGAATCAACCGCAAATACTGAGATTATTGTAAACGATCATAATGGCGAATTACTCAAAGGGGAACATGAGTTAATAGCTGATTTACTAGAAGCATTCCATTCTACATATCGTCTTTCCGAAGATATTTCTCATAGAGTGGTTATGACTTGTGAGTTGCCTCTCTCTCAAGGCTTTGGTATGTCAGCAGCAGGATTATTGGCTTGTGTATTAGCGTTGGGTGAGATCCATGGTGTTGACGACATTGGGCCTCTGGTAAGGTTAGCCCATCGAATTGAGCGCCAGCACTCCGCAGGATTGGGCGATGTGCTAGGTTTGTGGGCAGGAGGTGTCGCATTGAGGACCAACCCCGGCTCACCTCCATATCCGGGTAAAGCGAGAGGGTTTAGCATAGATTCTGAGGCAATATTGGTCTGGGTCGGAGGTGCGAGCCGACATACATCAGAGTATATCGACAGCGTAGAATGGAAGCGTGCGATAAATAAGGCAGGTAATTCCTCGGTTAAGAGATTGTCAGAAGGCGATTGGGGGCCTGCTGCATGGCCGGAATTACTGAAGGAATCCGATCGATTCGCGATTGGCTCAGGTATGCTAAACGAGAAAGACCGTAGTGATTTATTGGCCGATGTCCATGCATTGATTACACAGGAAGAGCTTGGCGAAACCGCTAGTTGCCATCTTTGCATGCTTGGTGCATCTTTAGTGATTCTTCCCAAAAACCTGGACAATAAACCCGCATTCACAGAAGAACTGCTAGAAAAAATCAACCAGCTTGGCTATAGCGCGATGCTCACTAAGATTGAGTAATTGATGAGATATCCAATGGACCATTGTCCAGCAATACCACTCCGGGGACATGGAGATTGTCACTGAAACCATGTCTGAATATAATTGCACCTTGCCCCCAAGATTCAACATAACGGTTGGTTTGTTTTACCATTTTTTTTCTTTGAAAACCAACGTCAGCTCCATAAAAATGCTTGGCGTCAATCCATGCAATTGGTTCTCCATTTATCTCAACATGATCTAAGAACAATAAATCCGGCGTATTTACTGGCCTTCCATGCTCACTCATTTGTTCTTTGACCATCTCTGGTTGCCTTCTTATTCTAACACCTTTATCTTCAAACCAATCAGAAATTATATCTTCAAAGGCATCGGCTCTCTCTTGTGTTTCAGATTGGTCTACATTACTTACTCGATCTGCACCTTCAGCCGCTTCAAACTCTTTTCTTTCTCTTTCTTTAAAGCGAGAAGGTTCGCGTAGAGTTTCCTTGATTTTTGTTTTTGACCAACCCATTTCAGCCAGAATCTCTCGGAAAATATTCATTGGTGGGAAATCAAATTTCTTAGTTAATTGTAAAACCGTCATTCCTTCTCGATACAATTTCGTCATGGCCTTTGATCTTGATTTCATCTTTCCATGTGTGTAAACAGTTTTTTGTTGTAATAGAGCACTTCGTAGGGAGAGCGCTTGGTCCAATGTCATATTGAAAGGTTCAACTTCCTTAGCAATCTCATCAACTCTTTCGCTCGAAAGCCAACCAAATTCCCCCTTTCTAACAACCATTTTAGCAATTTTACCTTCTGTTTTCAAGGGCACAGGTGAATTAGACCAAGTGAATTCAAACTCATTCGTATCACCAAGATCTTTTGGAATAGCCATTGGCAATGGTGATGCAGTGAACCGACTAAGTGCAAATTCTCTAGCACTATTGTCAAATCCGGCGTGTCTTTGTAACAAATCACTTCTTTTTGGACCGCCATATGGCTTTGGCTTTCGGTTACGGGTAGAGCGTTTTTTGTCACGCTCCCTCCGTCTATCATCGTCTGCCATACAACTTGCTCTTCTTTGCACTCCATGAACAAACCGGCTACTGACTTGTATCGGATGCGTACTGTACTAAATCGTCCAACAATCGTTGACTATCCGATATTATCAGACGCTGAAACCCTTTCTTGAAAAATCTTGCAACTCCCTTAATCTGCCACGTAGTAGAGATTTCAACTCCTCCTCCTTCACGAGCAAGAATCGTGATACAACGATTTAGCCCTGTAATTGACTTCGCAACTTCTTTGTCCATGCGCAATTGCCCTTCAAATGAGAGACATATCTCGGAAAAATCGTCCCCTTCTCGGATTGAATCTACGCCCCACCTAGTCTCGATTAAAGCGCCTTTATTCATAGAATGAAATGCTAACTTCTGGCCGACAGTCATCTTTCCTGAATCAGAAGTTAGAACTTTTATGGCGTTACTATTCCAATCAGGCCAAGTATCAATATTCAACAAAATCGTTCTTGCTTTTTCTGCAATATCAATAGTAAGTTCGCCACGAATACAATGCTCAATCGGGCCACCCATGTTGGGCCATCAAGAATTCCGACATTGTTTTTTGGACAAGGGATGATATCCTTTGAATAGATAGAAGGGGGAAGCAAGGTCATGCGACGAGGCATAGTCTTGCTACTTGTCCTATTTTTGTCAATGCCGCATTCATTTGTTTCTGCTGAAGAAGCCTCCAGCGGATGGACCCTCGGTGCAGGTGGGCCTTCTGACGATATTTTAGCAAACCATGTCATTACCGAGTCAGGCGTTTTGGTGGTAGCAGGTAGTTTTTCTAATGGAATTGGTTTTGATCCAAATGGAATTCAGGGTGATTCTAATGGCAGTAATGATATTTTTATCGCACAAGCATCGCCTGAAGGAGTTTGGACAAATTCTACTGGAATAGGTAGTGTAGGCGATGACGCAATAGTAGATTTGGCCCTTCATTCGTCTGGGGACATTATAGTAATCGGGTATTTTTGTAGACAAACTGACCGCAGTACCTGTAATCTGACATTAAACGATGAAATTGTCCTTGAAAAACTTAGCACGTCAGATGATAGTGGTGGCATTTTCATCGCTAGAGCAGCAATTACCGAAAATAATTTACAATGGATTTGGGCACTCCATGTAACCGATACCGTTGCGATTGAACCGAGAACTCTCTCAGTATCTAATGATGGAACGATTGCGTTCTCATTCACTAACCTCGGAGTAGCATCAATCAATGGCGAAGAATATTATTCAGGAGGGCCATTATCAATAATGAAGATAGATGAAAATGGTAATTTCCTTACATCGACATCTTTTGATACAGGAGGTGAATTCTTCGACTTCGATCATCATTGCTTCGGACCAAACGGTAATCTATACGTAGTTTCATCCTTCACTGAATCAGTTGTATCAGAAGGAAATAACGAGGATATAGAGTCGAATGGGAATTACGATATAATGTACGCAAAGGTCGATTTAGATGGCGCGATAATTTCGATTGATACTTTCGGCGGTAGCGGATATGATTGGCCCAGTGCGTGCGCGGTTGATAGTGCAGGCCAATTATACATCACAGGTCAATTCGAAGAACAGATGACAATTCAAAATCAGACTTTTGAATCAAATGGTTTTTCTGATATATTCGTTCTAAGGTTTTCTACAGACATGACTCTTGCTGGTTCTTTAACCGCAGGCGGTGTTGGCCCTGATAGCGTTGCAGATCTAGAGATTAGTTCTCAAGGCAGTATCTTCATTAATGGGGGTTATGGCTTAAATTTCACTATTGGTAATGATATATTACGAGATGCAGATGGCAATAAATATGTCTTAGATGGATTTATAGCGCAAATTTCTGCTGATGATGAATGGCTTTGGGCCATATCAGTTACAGGTAGCAATAATATCCAACCAATAGGGATTGATTCTACCAACACTTCATCACCCGTTGCAAGTTTTATATTCAAAGGAAAGGCCGAAACGAATAGTAATTTTAATTCGAGCGTTGGCGGAATCGATTTCCTAATTTGGCAATATGGTAGCGACTTTGATGGTGACGGAATTATTGATGGCGAAGACAATTGTTACAAGATTGTAAATCCAGAGCAGAGAGATTACGATAACGATGGAAAAGGCGATCTATGCGATTTCGATGACGATGGCGATGGAATCTTAGATGATTATGATGATTGCACCCCTAGTCTAAACAATAGTAGTGATACTGGTTGGATTTCAGATCAATACACAGATCATGATAGCGATGGTTGCCGTGATTCAGGCATGGAAGATGATGATGATGATAATGATGGCATCCTCGATGTTGAAGACAACTGCCCTGAAGGATCGATAGACTGGGTTTCGACAATCGAAGAGGACGAAGATAGTGATGGTTGTTCAGATCAAGATAGCGATGCTGACGGCTTCGTCGATCAGATGGATATCTGTCCAAATGTGGCAGATCCCTCGCAGAATGATTTGGATAATGATGGCACAGGTGATGCTTGCGACGAAGATGTCGATGGCGACGGAGTTCTCAATTTGCTAGATAAATGTCCAGTAGACGAACCTCTTTGGCAATCAAATGAAGATACAGACCATGATTCTGATGGCTGTATAAATGAAATAGATACGGATGATGATGCCGATGGATACCTTGACGATAGCGATTCATGCCCAAGAGGATTGATGAATTGGAATGCAAGTTTGGACCGCGATGAGGACGGTTGTAGTAATGCTGAAGACGACGATGACGACGCAGACGGTATTCTTGATGAAGAGGATGGCTGCCCCCAAAGTGTAGTCATAGGCCCAGCTGGTTATTTGCAGGACTATGATGAAGATGGCTGCCTAGATCCCGTAGAAGACGATGACGATGATGGTGATGGCATAATGGATGCAAATGATGAATGTAAATTCACCCTCCCACAACTAGCAGTAAATCCTAACGGTTGCTCTAATTCTGAATTAGATGATGATGGCGATGGCGTCACAAACGTTGACGACCTCTGTCCAAACTCTGAATCTGGCGCACCTGTTTCAGCCAATGGTTGTATCACAAAAATAATTGAAGATGAAATCGAGAACGAACAAGAAGAAGAAGGCCTAGATACCTCGACAATACTATTCATATTGGCAGGATTGATTTTTGTAGTTGCACTGGTAATCGTAATGAGAAAGGAAGATCAAGAAACGCCCGCTGAAGACGTTAGGCAAGAAGATAACCAGGTAATTGAGCCTGAAATTCAAGAATAGATAATAGCGGGAGCCATTGGCATTGATGAGTTATTCTCCTCGCCCACCACAACTTCTAGTGAAGATAGTCCTAGTTCGGAGCAGATGAAATCTCTTGCAGCATTGACCACTTCTACTTCATTCATGTCACCTAGGAGTATTCTTCGATCTTCATCACTCCATTTGAAAATTTGAGGCAGCATTCTTTTACCCCAAAACGCCATTACTTCTCCTAATCTATCCTGTTCTACTAGTTTAAGATTTGAAATACTGCCGGCAAAAGATTTGATATTTTCACCACTTATTACGTGACTTACTCCCGCGAGAGCTAGTGTCCGCTTCCATTCCTCGCAGATGACGATACGGGCCTTAGTAGGTGCATTTCCGATGTGTTTCTCCGCAATTCTCGCAACTCGTCGAGCGTGTTCAAGTAAATTACGAAGCCAGGTTTCCCCGTCTAATGCTGCAAAGTGATTACCAGAGAAGTCTTCAACTCCCTGTAATGTTCTAGCAGCAATGAGATCATCATTACCCAAAACGCCCCACCACATCTCTGCTAAATGTGGAGTCGCAGGAGAGAGTAGATGTGTCCAAGTTTCGAAAAACGACTGACCTAGTTTGCTATTATTTCCGCCGCGCCTTCGATACCAATTCAAATCCTTTTGAATTTCAAAGTGACTTATCTCAACCGCCCCTCTCAGATCATTACATTCCATTAGTTCACGCCATTTGCTCACGCGCTGACAAAGACGGGCTTCTAACCAGTTATCGATTCCGGCTTTATCTGTGCCCCAGGAATCAAGGCTTTCGGGTAATCCATACAATAGATTCAACTGACGCCATGCAGAGGTAATTCCTTGTTCCGACCACTCCATTTCAGCTACGGGTTGGGCCGCAAATAGGATGAAAAGACGAAGAGTATCGGCTCCATAATTCTCGATAATGCCTGATGGATCTACCACGTTCTTTTTTGATTTACTCATTTTTTCAACACGACCAACTATAATTGGTTCACCGGTTGATTTCAAAGAAGCAACACCATTTTCAATATCAACATCGGTAGGTAATACCCAGGTTCCATCTTCTTTGGCAAATGTGGCATGCGTAACCATCCCTTGGCAAAGCAATGATTGAAACGGCTCATCGATATCATGCAGGCCGAGATCTCGTAATGCCTTAGTCCAAAATCTCGAGTAGATTAGATGCAGTTGCGCATGTTCGATTCCTCCGCAATAAAAATCCACATTCATCCGATGGTTTCCTACCTCTGGATCAAGGCAGTTTTCAGCATTGCGGGCATCGTTCTATCTCA